>Ga0164295_10000054_pt1 | contig 101715 bp, 126 predicted proteins | sample GEODES006metaG_FD_111798 | JGI IMG/M metagenome (GOLD analysis project Ga0164295, IMG submission 111798) | Oligotrophic lake water microbial communities from Sparkling Lake, Wisconsin, USA - GEODES006 metaG | ecosystem: Environmental > Aquatic > Freshwater > Lake | place: USA: Sparkling Lake...
TATAATATAACCTGATGTATCAATTGAATTAATAGTATAAGTACTTGTTGAAACTGTACTATATCTATCACCTTGGGGACCTTGAGCACCAGTTGCACCAGTTTCACCTTGAGCACCCGTAGCTCCAGTTTCACCTTGAGCACCAGTTGCACCAGTTGCACCTTGAACACCAGTCGCACCTGTTTGACCTTGAAGACCTTGAGCACCAGTAGCTCCAGTTTGACCTTGAGTGCCTTGAGCACCAGTAGCTCCAGTTTGACCTTGAGCACCAGTAGCACCAGTTTGACCTTGAAGACCTTGAGCACCAGTAGCACCGGTTTCACCTTGAGCACCTTGAGCACCTGTAGCTCCAGTTTGACCTTGTGCGCCGGTAGCTCCAGTTTGACCTTGAGCACCAGTAGGTCCAGTAGGCCCTGTAAAACCACTTGCTCCTGTAAATCCAGGTCCAGGTGGGCCCTGTGGTCCAGTAGCACCAGTTGGTCCTTGAGGTCCAGTTGGCCCAGTAGGTCCAGTTGTACCACTTCCTCCTCCTCCACCACCTCCATTATTATTTATAATGATTTGATTATTTATGTCGGGACAACAGCTATCACTTGGAGGACATCCTCCTCCATATGACCATCCAGGTCCAGTCATTTTATTATTTATAATATAAGTTAATATAAAAAATAAAAAATTAATTAAATTATTAAATTATTAAATTAAATAAAGTAAATGAAAAAGACAATATGTTTAAATATGATAGTAAAAAATGAATCAAGTATAATTATACATACTCTTAATAAATTAATTTCAAAAATTAAATTTGATTATTACGTAATTTGTGATACTGGATCAACAGATGATACAGTAGAAAAAATAAAAGATTTTTTTAATGGTACCGTACCTGGTGAAATATACGAACATACATGGAAAGATTTTGGTTATAACCGTAGCCTTGCTTTAAAAATGGCTTATAAAAAAACGGATTACCTTTTAGTATTTGACGCAGATGATTACATTCATGGTAATTTTGTTTTACCACAACTTGAATTAGATGCTTATATGTTAAAATTTGGAAATGAAACAAGTGCTTATGAAAGACTTTGTTTAGTAAAAAATGACATAATTTGGGAATATAAAGGTGTATTACATGAATATATAACAAGTCAATCACAATTTACAACGGGATATATAAAAGGTGATTATTTTATAGTATCTGGTAGAACAAGTTCAAGAAACCAAGATCCAGAAAAATACATCAAAGATGCTAAAATTTTAGAAAACGGTTACTATGAAGCTTTAAAAAGCGGTGATAACTTACAAAATAGATATTGTTATTATTGTGCTAATAGTTACTATGATGCTGGGATGAAACAAGAAGCTATAAATTGGTATTCAATTACTTTAACAAGTAATGGATGGTTTGATGAAAAATACAATGCTTGTTTAAAATTGTATTCTTTAACAAATGATAAAAATTATCTTGTAGAATCTTATCATTTTAATCCAAAAAGAGTAGAAGGTATATTTATACTTATCCGTGAATATACATGTAAAGATATGTTTCAAATTGCAATGAATTATTATAAATTTATAAAAGATTATTATGAAAATGACTACCGTTTTGAAGATTTAAATAAACTATTATTCGCAAATGTTATGGATTACACTTTTTACTTACCTTATTATATGATTATAGTTTGTGAAAAAGTTAAAGACTACATTACAGGTCTTAAAATGTATTCTATAATTTTTCAAAAGAAAAGTGTTCCAGGTCAGTGGTGGGTTAATAATCTTATTTATAATCTACAATTTTATGATTACACTTCACTAAAAGATCTTGGTAGTTATTTACAATTTCTTGAAACAAATGGTTTAAAAGTAAATATAGATCATTTAAAAAAGTTTAAACGAGAAACTAGTTTTGATATTTTATTTTATACAGGTTTTAGTAAAAATCTTTGGAATAGTACTTATTCAAAAACAAATAGTTTAGGTGGTTCTGAAAGAGCTGTAATTTATTTAAGCGAACTTTTTCCAAAACATTTAAAGATAGTTATTTCAGGTGACATTCTTGATGAAGTAGTAGAAAATGTGCATTACATTAACAGACAACATTTATTTAACTTAAAATTTGATACCGTTATAGTTAGTAGATACGTTTCATTTTTTCTTTTATATCCAAACGTAAGTTGTAACAATTTAATTTTAATGGCACATGATACTCGTTTTATGAATAATATCTACAATTCCGAGATAACTGCAAATCAAATAATTACAAACAATCTAAAAAAAATAAATAAAATTGTTTATTTAACTCCTTGGCAACGAGACTACTACAAAAATGTCAGTCACCCGGAATGTAAAGGTATAGAAAGCTATGTAATAAATAATGGAATAAATTTAAATCTTTTTCCACAAAATGGCATTGAAAAAATAAAAAATAGTTTTATTTATACATCATGTGCTTCAAGAGGTCTTAAAAGACTTTTAGAATTATGGCCACAAATTTTATTACACTTACCAGATGCAAAATTGTTTATTTGTTCATATGAAGATTTTCCTAAAAATCAAGAAGATCATTTAATGAATGAAATCATAAATGATTATCCAAGTATAACACATCTTGGAAAAAAATGTACAGCTTCGCTTTACAATCTTATGGAAACCGCAGAATATTTTCTTTATCCATGTTGTTTTGACGAAACAAGTTGTATAACAGCAATGGAAATGCTTTATTCAGGTGTTATTTGTTTATATTACCCTAGAGCAGGTTTAACAGATACTCTTCAAGATTATGGCATTCAAATTCAACAAGGTAATGAAATATCAACCTTATTAAATTTAACAAGTTGTCAAAAAGATGAAATTGTAAAAAATGGAAAAGAATATTCTAAAACTTGTTCATGGAAACTACGAGTTAAACAATGGGAAAGTTTAATCCAACCCCCCAAAAGACTTGTTTTCTATGCACAACCAATATTTGCAAAAGAAATGATAATCAGTTATGTAAATTCATTTGAAAATGCAATTTATACAAATGATCCCAACGATATCAATGAAAATGACAAAGTCCTTATTGTTTATGAAGTTCAACAAACCGATTTTAAAAGTAAAGAAATAGCTTATTTAAATACAGAACCGTTAAACCATACTTCAAGACTTAAATACGTATTAAATATTGTTGATAAATACAAATTCAAAGTTTATGACTATTCAAAAAGTAATATCAAAATACTTAATGAAAACGGTGTAAATGATACACACTTTCTTGAATACATTCCAACAAAAAGTGAAATCACTTTTTTGGAAAACGATTCTTCGCAGAAAAGTTACAATTCTTCGCAGAAAAGTTACAATTCTTCGCAGAAAAGTTACGATTTTGGAATAATTTGCTCAGCTGGTTTATGGACAAGTAGTCCAGAATTATTACAACCACCACGTAGAAATAAAGTTGTAAATTCTCTTTTAAAAAATGGGTTTTCTGTTAATGTAATTCAGGGTTTTGGTAAAGAACGTGATCAAGAACTTGCAAAGTGTAAAATAATTTTAAATATCCATGGAGAATTAAATGGAAAAGAGTCAACTATTTTTGAACACATCCGTTGTAATCGTTTATTAGAAGCAGGTTATTCTATTTTATCAGAAACAAGTCAAGACCTTGATCCAGAATTTATTAAAAGGTATCCGAAATTACACTTTATTGATTACCCCGATTTTTTCCAACTTAAAAAAAAGGTAATAGCAGATTGTTTTATATTTTATAATGAAATTGACATGTTAATTTACCGTTTAAATCTATTAAAAGATCACGTCAATTACTTTGTCATAGTTGAATCTACTTTAACATTTGCTGGAAAACCAAAAGAAATGTACTTTGAAAAAGTTAAACATCTTTTTAAGGATTTTAAAATTATACACATCGTTGTTGAAAATTTAATTCATGAAAGTGTTATAGACTATTCATTAAATCAACAATGGAAAAATGAACATTTGCAAAGAAATTGTATCCAAAATAAACTCGCAGAAATTCAAGATTTAGATCTTATACTTATCAGCGATGTAGATGAAATACCTGATGTATCTACCCTTAATTTAATTGTAAATGGTGTAATTGGTGTAGAAACAGTTGTTCAATTACAACAAGATTTTTATTATTACGACTTAGAGCATAAAATGGATCACCTATGGTATTACTCAAAAATTATTAATTACAATTGGTTTTTAACTGCACAATTAACAATTCAACAAATACGAATGAGTTCTTGGAAAACAATTCCATATGGAGGTTGGCATTTAAGTTATTTTGGTAATCCAGATTTTATTTCAAATAAAATACAAAATTTTAGTCACCAAGAATTAAATTTAAATAAATATACAGACCCTTTTTTAATTCAAGAACGTATAGAAAATGGTAAAGATCTTTTTGATAGACCTAATAATTTAATTCAAAAAATTAGTTTAAAAGAAAATAAATATCTTCCTCCAAATTACTTTGAGTTAAAAAAATAAAAATAATAAAAGTTACACAATTATAAAATGTTAATTATAAAAATATCAAACGATATTCTTGATAATTTTAGTTTAAAAAATAAAGAATATTTAATAAACAAAAATTATTATGAAAATTTTTCTGGATTAAATGAATATAGATTATATTCTTATTTATCAACATTTTTTAATGGAATAACTATTTTAGATATAGGTACCTTAGATGGTAGAAGTGCAATTGCTCTGTCCCATAATGAAACAAACAATGTTATAAGTTATGACATCGTTAATCATATTAATGACGACACCCATCCCATTTATTCAAAACCAAATATAAAATTTAATATAAAAAATGTATTAGATGATTTAAATGAAGATTTTATAAAAAATGTAAAGATTGTAATGATTGACATTGATCACTACGAAACAATAGAAACAATTATAATAAACAGATTAAAACAATTAAAATTTAGTGGAATAATTATTTTAGACGACATAACCAATCATCCAGATCCTGAAATGAATATTTGTATGAATAGATTATGGGATAATATCCAAGGAGATAAATACGACTTTACAAAATATGGTCATTTTTCTGGAACAGGTATTATTATTGTTAATGAAACAATACAATTTGAATTTAACTAATGTGTCTTTTACAACAAGATTCAACAAGTAGTCCATTGGCATAGATTCCGTAATTACCTTGATCATGTTCATTTTCTAAACAAATATGGTAAATATCAAAAGTTCCTTCATTAGGATATGGAATAGTTTTTTCATCAATACATGCAAGCAAACGGTATTTATTTTCAGTAACAAAAATATTACCAAGTTGTGAAACAGTTTGGTCACGTTCTTGTTGTGTAAGGTTATCAACAAGTAAGCTATGACCACCTGTTATAACTAAATTTTCAAATAATTCTGGGTAAAATGATTTTTCAAGAATGTATAAACGATCTGTTATACGGGTATTGTCACCTTTATTGTAAATAGAACTTTGTTTTATTATTTCAACTGGTACAAAACCATTTAAACTAGTTTGTACCAAATCTCCAACTTTAAGATCTTCAATTGCTTGATATCCATTTTGAGTTTTTATTTTAGTACCTTTTAAAAAGCAAATGTCATATCTTTCATATAAATTTACAGAACCTCCATAAATGGATGCATAAATACTTCCATTAAAAGAGTATAAATTATCTACGTTTGATAAACTTGTTTTCCAACTATTATTAACAAGTGAAAATCCTGGATAATTATAAACACTTATATTTTGACCATTATTTGATCCGACATATAAATAATTTGTTAAAATAGTTATACTTTGATTACCACTTGCTGGACCAGTTGGAGTTATAATAGTTGTTGGAGCACCTCCTGCCGTAAGAGAAACTCTTTTTACACTGACATCATCAGAGATGTACAAATAATTATCACTATTATTAACAAACATTTGAGCAGCTGAAGTGTAACCTGTTGACCAATTTGGTGTAACAGTTCCTATATTACCTACAATATCGTAAGCAATTTTTGTTATACTTGTACTACCTGTACTTACATACATAATTCTATTACTTGTATCAGCTGCTAAATAATAAGCAGCTGTAGTTGCCCATGGAGCACCAGATGCTGTTGGTAATCCAGTAGATGGGTTAATCTGGTAAATTTGACCACCTGCACGTGTTATATATAAATATGTTCCATCAGTTGTTAGTCCAATTGGGGTAGCTATACTGTAAATATCTGTTCTATTAGATAAATCTAAATTAACACGAATTAATTTATTTTCTCCTTGAGATGCTATGTAAAGATAACCTCCAAGTGCTACAGTTCCATAAGGACGAGTTACAGCAACAGAAGACATTTAAAGTTAGCTTTTATTTTTATTTTAATTTAAATTAATTTAATTTAAAAATTTAAACAATTTATTTTAAAAATGTTAGTACCGGTTTTAGCAATTACTGGTTACTTACTTTATCCTAAAAATTTAAGGATAAATCCAAAATTATTATACTATTTATCAATTATTCACAATACCTTTTTAATAAGTTTTAGTCTATGGACTTTTATATCACTTGTGTATATATTATTAATTAATGGTGTAGTTTTTAGATCCAATTATTATTTTCAAATAAATTATTTTGATAAAGTAATTTATTTATTTTATCTTTCAAAATATTATGAATTTTTTGATACTTTTTTAATTTATTTAAATGGTAAATCTCCTATTTTTCTTCAAAAATATCATCACATAGGTGCAGTAATTTGTTGGCATTTAACTTACACTTATAAAGTAGATTGTGTAATTATATCAAGTATTTTAAATTCATTTGTTCATAGTTTTATGTACTCTTATTATCTCTGTTGTTTATTAAAAATTAAACAAGTTAAAATAATAAAAAAATACATAACTATTTTACAATTAATACAATTAACTTCCCCAATTTTATTTAGTTTATATTTTTATAGACCTCCTATTGAAACTATTTTTAATTACTCTTTAATATTAATGTCTAATGTGTATGTTTATATTTTGATTTACCTTTTTATAAAATTTTATAAAAAAAGTTACAAGTTCCCACCAAGTGAGAACGTTGCAATTAATCAAATAAAGTAAATATTTGAGTCAATAACTTTTTTACGTTTGCAAAGCCTCATGTCTTCACGGATATACATAACAAAAGACAACCTAAAACCATTTTCTTTTACAAAGATAGGAGTATTACAATGCCATTGATGAGAATCCATGAGTAAAAAATCTCCAGGTTTTATTTTTATAAGTACTTTAAATTGTGGGAAACCTAAATACCCACCTGTAAAATCTTTACCAACAACGATTAAATTTCCTAACCCTTTTGAAAAGTCACCTGCATCACAGTGACAAGCCGTTCTCCAATTGTAATTACTTGTTATTGTTGTGAATACTGTATTAGGTATTTTTAAATTAACGTTTAAAGAATTCCATTCTTGTTGTTGAATGGAATGTTGCTTGGGTGCAAACTTTTTAAATAAATTAGAACAATGTTTTATAAAAGGTAATCCAGAGTTCCATAATTTTTCATTATTAAGTGTAAATGCAGTTGTTCTACAAGCCTTTATAGTTCCAAGAATTCCACGATGTTCTCTTAAGGGACGATCAAAATATCCTGAAATATTACTTGCTATATAACCACCTTCACTTTGACCAGATTTTGTAAGGTGTCTTGCATTTGATTCACCTTCAGGTATTCCAGCTGCAATTCCACGATTTGAATGCTTTTTTTTAGAAAGTTCTAAAAAGGAATCTACTGCTATTTTAGAATACTTTTCACTTATTACATTTTTTCTAAATTTAAAAAGAATACAATCATTGTAGTATCCATCTTGATCTGAGTCTATAATAAATTTATACCAATTGGGTTCAAAGTGTTTTCCGGCGTATTCATTTTTGAAAACAGTGTCTTCAATTAATTTACAATAAATTTTTTTCATTTTACTTTTTATGGATTTTTAAAATAAAAATAATATACATAAAATGAAAATAAAAAACATTTTTATTTTAACTCTTTTACAATTTACTTCAATTTTTGCACAAGTATGCGAGTTACAAACAGATTGCGTTAGTTTCACAGTATCACAAGGAACAGGTTGTCAATGGATGTGTAATTATTGTGCAAATGCTTTATCAACAAACAATTACTTTTTTACTGATAATGTCTGTACATATCAATCAGGAGGTTGTGTTGGAAATCCTCAAGCAGGTGTTACTTATTCTTGTTGTAAAGCGGTTTAACAGGAATAAAATCAATGCCTTCTAAACCACAAAGATGGGCTTTTGAAGTTCTTGCCTCAAGAATATTTCCCCAAACTTTACAAAATCCATGTGAAATTACACCAGGTCTATAGTGCTTACAATTTACACATTTTGGAAAAAAATCAGCAACTAAAAGCTTGTACAAATTGAAGGGGGTAATCATCTTATTTTGTTTTAAAATCTTGATTTCTTTAAATTTTTTTTAATTTGTTAAGATCATTTTTTAAACGCCTTAAAAGTTTTTTTAAGTTTGTTTTATTTTCTTTACGATTTGTTGAACCAAAACGATTCATAAATGCTTGAACTTTAACTTTTGAATTTCTACCCGCTCTCTCTTGAGCAGCTCTTCCAGCAGCTCTTGCAGCACTTGGTGGAGGTGAATTTTGAAAATTTTGCCCCCCTGCACCTTGAGAATGAACAGGGCTATTTGATCTACTACGTGTTCTTCCTGAGGTAATTTCATCATAATCACCTGCTAAACCAGAACCTCTACTAGAAACACTCCCGGTTGGTCTTTTGTTTCTTGGACTATTTGGACGACTACTACCTATAAATAATTGACCAAGTGTTTCTTCATATTCTTTAATACTTTCTTTAATATTACTAATCTTTCGTTGTAAGGGACGTGTATCAGCAAATAATATACGAGTTGGAATCTCTTGTCCTTGTCGGTACTTACTTAAATCAAATTCAGCTAGCTGTTCTTTAAGAATACGTAATTGAGTTCTATACTCTGTTAATTTTCCTCTCCAATTAAATTGAATTGCACGCCCTTGTTCATGTGTATATCTATTTTCTAATTCTGTAAGATCATTTTCTATAGTTTGTATCATAGCATTAACATTTCCTTGTTGTTCTTGAGTAAGTGGTCCAATTTCACGATGATGAAATGGATTATCTCCTACACTTGCCATAAAAGTTTTTTATTTTAAACAATTATTTTAATCCGTTTAAAAATTAATCTTTTTAAATCTTTTTTAATTTGTTAAGATCATTTTTTAAACGCCTTAAACTTCTTTTGTTTTTCTTTTGATGAGTTTTTGAATTTCCAAATCTTCTTTTTTTTTTATAACTACTGTATGGGTTTGGAGGAGGGTCTTTAAATCTATAATTAAGTACTTTTCTACGTATAATCAATGGATGTGATGTTATTTCATTAAATTCAGGTGCTTGACTCTCTCCATCACTTTCACTTAATGGTGTTCTATTTTGAGGATTATCATTATATTGATTAAATAATAAACGAATATTTGTTCTAAGTCTTTCAATTTCTAAGCGTAAACTTGGAATTTCTGTATAGTCTCCAAATCTTCTATAAAAATCTATTCTATGATTTAAATAATCTATTTCTTGATTTGTAGAATTTATCCTACTTTGAATAAGAGATTGTCTTTCATTAAGAGGAACTGTAATATTTTCTCCAACTTGTGACATTTTTTAAAAGAGTATTAATTTAAACTTTTATTTTTTTTAATTTGTTAAGATCAATTTTATAACGCCTTAATTTTCCTTTTTGTTTTTCACCAAATTGAGGTCTTTTTTGTTGAAATTTAGGTTTAAATGGTCTATTTGGGCGTCGTGGAGGTGGAACAAATTGATGCAATCCAGCACCATCAGGATGAAGTGGGGCACCAGGTTGTCCATCATCTTCCACTGGAATATTGTTTGTTGTGATAATTGGTGCAAGACCAATAGGAATACCATTAAACATCTTTCTTCTAATTTTTTTACCAAACGATGCGTCTTGAGTTTCAGGAAGACGACGAGATGCAGCTCTTGCTTTGTTTCTTGCTAAACGCTCTTTCAAAAGTCTAATAGATGGTGTCCATTCCCCCCCATCTACTTGCTCATAGTTTATACCAAGTAGTCCATCTAAAGCTAATATTCTTTTATAAATATCATTTAACTCATCTGTATTAACATGGTCTGGTTGCCCTTGTTGGTTATAATATGTTTTATGAGTTTCTTCATCTTCTTTTTCAAGATCATATCTACGAAGTCTTAATTGATCTAACTCAATTTCATGATCTATTTTGTTAAGCCTTTGATATTCATTTGTGTATTGACGTACATCAAGACCAAGAACAGCTTGTCTATTCCTTTTTATAATATCTTTATAATTAGATGGGACAGCATTAAACATCTTTCTTCTATTTTTTTTACCAAAACGAGGACCACTGTTTCTTGCTATAGCTGCCATTACAGCAGCTTCTCTAGGACTAAGTACTTGAAAATTTTGCCCGGCTCCACCACCAGCAGGTCCAGCTCCACCACCAGCAGGTCCAGCTCCACCACCAGCAGCTCTACGAGCTAATATCACTTGCCTTATAGCAGCTAACTGGTGTTTTATAGTGTTAATTTTACCACGGTCATTATCAGGGTCATCATATGGTTGTCCGCCTCCGACTGCTCTGACCCTATCATCGTGTTTAACTAAACCTTTCAGTATCCTATTTTCCAGATCTACCAATTGGAGCTGAAAACGATGCTGTAAAAGCTCAAGCTTTTTGGTAGTAACTTTATTATATCTTTTTTGATCATACATATTAACAAAATAAGGATCTAAAGCAATAACCCCCCCCGTAAAACCAACACCCCCTATGGGATCAATATACCCTGGAAAATCAATGCCGCCCCCTGTGAGCTCAAAGTAATTACTCATTGAATCACTATTGAGTAATGTTTTAAGTATAGAATTTTGATCATGTTTTTCCATATATTTAAAATTATTTGGCAAACGAGGATCCATTTTAAAAGTTTTAATTTAACCTTTTATTTTTTTTTTAAAAAATTAAAAAATTTGTGTATATTTCCATTTTCCTTGAGTTGTTTGATAAACGTAGGTTTCATTTTTTAAACAAACGATGGGTTCTTTACTTGTAAAAGTTTCATTCCAAACCACAACACCAATAGAGTAGTCTTTAAAAATTTCACAAGTTACATCACAACGATAATCAACGCTACTTATTTTATTTGATAAACTATTTAATTTTCTTGAACGATCCTTAGGACTACATGGAGTACTTAACTGACAAGTTTTAATATCAAGATCAAATTTATTTATTAATTTTAATTTTATAAAATTACGAATGGTATCGTAATCTTTTTTTGTTAAATTCCTTAAATCCATTTTTTGAATTGATTCAGGTGAGGTAAAGCAGTAGTATTCTTCACTTGCAACAATTAAATTTTCTATTTTTATTGATTGAACTGTTTCAAATGTTGATTTAGAGTCCTTTGCAACAATTTTATTAAAATATTGTTGAGAAAGTACTTTTTCAATATATTCATTACTTGATGATTCAATATAAACGTGAGAACCGTTACAATTTTTAACAAAACTTATAAGATCAAGGTCTTCAAGATCTTGTGGTAAATAGTAAATATAAATGTCATACTTAAACTTCAACAAACATTTTTGAGTGGTTTTACTAGAATTTATAACAATACCTGATTCAAAGTCACCACTGAATTCACCATTTTCAGGTTCTTTACGAAAAACTTTATTATTTTGTTTAAGTAAAGATTCAATGACCTTAATTTCATTTAAATTTAAACATAAGCTAATATAAACGCGTTTATCTTTAAATGATTCAACCATTTCAACAAATGATTCTTGTGAGTAATCAAACAAATTTAAATTTAAATTAAACTTTTCGGTGGCTCTTGTACAAATCAAATTAAACTTTTCTAAAGAACCAATTTGTAAAACTTTTAAATCAGTAATGCTTAATATAATAACTTTGCATTTAAGATTTTTTAAAATCGTACTGATTCTTCTTTTATTAATTTTTAAAAGTTCATTAAAGAGAATATCGGAATATGCAAAAATAACGATTTGTTCATTTTTAATATTTTCTAAATTTTCAAGATCTGCTATAACAGCAATTTCATGTAAGGTGTCATAATTTCTTGGAACAAATAAAACAGGTTCAATTTCAAAATAAAATTTATAAATCTGTATCAAAGAGTCAATAAAATGTGGACAATACTCTTTTTGAGTAAATATCACATTTTTTAATTGAGGACGTGTTATTTCCAACAATTCAGGATACTGATTAATAAGTTTTGGTAAAGAATCCATGAAAAAGCTTTGCTTCTTTGCTTTTACAATGCATACTCCTTTAAATTAATTTAAATTATTTTAATTTTTTTAACAAGGATTAATTAAACGGTAAAGAACATAACATGGAGAGAAATAAATTGCTATAATAGTTTCTAAAACTAAATTTTTAGAACTACCTACCTTTTGACATTTAAGTACAAGCATAATAGCCCATATTAAAAAAACAAGGTCTAATACAATCATAAGGGAATTACTGTCATTTTCATCATGTTTTGAATTAGTTTTTCCAAATTTGTCTTTAGTATCTCTTAATATTTTAGCTCCAAATGACAACTTTGTTAATTTTTCAATTACACCCATTTTAATAAAAACTTTTATTTTATTTTAAATTTTTATTTATTTACATGGATAAACTAATCGGTAAGGAATATAACATATTCCACAACAAAATGCTAAAATAATTTGAACAATATCAATCTTTCCATCTTTTTTACACTTAAATGCTAAATATAGAGAAAATACAGTTACAGAGAAATATATTATATACATAATAGGTGATGTAGTATCAGTTATAGCTCCAAACTGGTCTTTATCTTTCTTTCCAAATTTACTTAACATTTTAGTTCCAACTGAAAGATTTGATAATTTTTCAACAATTCCCATATTTTAGGTTTTTTATACTCTTTAAAAATATTTTATTTTAATAAAATGTTAAAAGAATTTGATGAAAAATCAATTTATAATATACTTATTTTAGTTTTTATAATAATAGGTATTCTTTACAAAGCTGTTGATAATTATATTGACCCATCTTACATAGTACTTGTAATATTTTTAACATTTAAAATGTTATTAAATTATAAAAAATGTACATTTAGTTATCTTGAATGTAAAATAAGAAAAGTTAAAAGACAAGATGGGATTTTAGCAAGTTTTTTAGACTATATTGTAGATTTAAGAAACAGTAAATACAAATATTTACTTTACTTATTAAGTTTTTTATTTATAATTAATGCACCATTTAAAGATATGTTTGTTTTACGAAGAAATTTTAATTTTTAAGTTGCAATCCTTTGTAAATAGGTTTTGTAATTATGTTGATATCTAAAATCATCAGCTATTCCTGGATACACACATTTATAAACGCCAGCAATCTTTTTGATGTTGTCATTAAAATAATTTCTTAAGTTTGATAAAATAACGATGTTTTCTTCAAATGCTTTTTTAACAATTGGTATGCTTTGTTCTTCAAATCTTCTATGTTTGTGATGTTGGTGGTAAAGTACGCTCATTTGTCTAAAAATATCACTAGCAACATCAACAAACATTTGATAAATATTATTAAAATCACGACGTTTATTATTATCCTTTTCAAGTTGCTGAAGTGACTTTTTAAAAGTTTCTTCACTGACTTTGTGAAGCATAAAATCAACCCTTAATTGACGTGTTGTAGTTTCAGTTATTTCATTGATTTGTCTTAATTCATAATGTTGAATATGTGTAATACAGTTATGAATAGAGTAAAGTAAAGTTACTTGTGGAGCTGTTAATACACTCCATTTATGACACTCATTGTATTCTGTACGAAGTGTATAGAGATCTGGAAGACCTCCGCAAGGTATGTCGGCATGATTTCTACCAGCATTACCACCACGTCTTATAAATTCGTAGTAATGAGGATTATGGATAATACCTTTCTCAACCAAACCAGTATTCCAATTCCATGAACAATGACAATCTACACAAAACATCTGGGAACACCCGCTTATACGAAAAATCATAGTACCACATTCAGGACATGGTTTAGTATCACGGTTTAAAAGTTCCATACTTGCAACATTAGCTTCAAGACAAACGTGGTTTTCAGTTTTTTCTTCATTACATTTGTTACAGATTTTGCATTCACATATACCACATTTCCACTGAGTACTTAAAAAACCACGACACTCGTTAATAGGACATTTACGAATAAACTTTTTACGTTCTTGTTGGTCTTGAGGGTTGTTGTCAATAGTCATTGTACGAATACGATTATACATTGCAAGAATAGTTTCATCTACTTTACGAACTTCTTGATAAAGTCTTGCACGTTCTTTTTCAATTTCTACAACTTGATCACGTAATTTTTGTTTATCTTTTTCTAAAACAACATAAACCTGGGTAGTAGGCATTAAACTCTTTTCACGATCCAATAAAACGTTTTCACGGTGTCGTTTATATTCTGTTGCAACAAAAACGGAGGTACAATTTTCACTGATAAAATCTCTGGTAAAAATCTTTTTGCAATTCATACAATATGGATCTTGAGTTTCTAAAAGGTATTTTTGAAAACAAGTTCTACAGTTTGAAAAATCACAGTAGTTACATTTGATTTCCAGACGGGTACTCTTGTTAAACTTTTCCACACAGATATCACACGACATTCTTTTTTAACCTTTTAACATTTTATTTTTTAAAGTAGATTTAGGTTTTGTGAAAAATTTGTTTAAAGTCTAAAAAAAAAATAAAATGTATTATTATAAATGTCATTTGATTGGAAATTTTACATTGATTCTAACGAAGACCTTCGTAAAGCTGGTATTGACAATGAACAAAAAGCATTAAGACATTATAAACGTTTTGGACAATTTGAAGATAGGATTTGTTTTAAATCTCAACCACTCATTGAAGAACAACAAGAAACTGAAATTATTCCCGATATTAAACAAGTTCTTGAACCAGTCCTTGAAAAACCATTACCAGTTGTTGAAGAACATCAACCACTCCTTGAAGAACCCCAACCAGTTGTTGAAGTAGAATCTGAATGCGACGAAGAAAGTGAAGAAGAAAGTGAATATGAAGAAGAAACTGAAGAAGAAGTTTAAATGTTACATTTAATTTAAAATTAATTAATTTCTATTTTAGTCCATGAATATGGAAACAATTTTAAAACATCTTTTTCAAGATGTATATTTTCTTTACAAAAATACTTACTTGGATAAAAAATGATTTTATCCTGGTTTTTATTTAAATAAGCAGCCCACCAACTAAATGTTGAATTTGCAATAATATTAATTTTAATATTAGACATTAACAATAATTGTGAATAATCAGGTAAATTAGTATCTATTCCAACAAAATTTAAATTTGGAAATTTTGATTTAAGAATACAAATTTTATTCGTAACATCGGCAAGATCTTCTTGTTCATAAAAATAAAGAACATTTTTTATTTTATCTATTTTTGTTAAACAATCAATATAATATTGTATATCAAGTATAATAAAACCTGTACTTATTTTAGCATCTCCTATTCTAAAATGTAATGAACAATCAAAATCAATAAAATTTTTAAATTCATTTTTAACATTTATTAATTTTTCATCAAAATGGATAATTTCTAAAATTTTATCCTTATTATTTTCAAAATAATCTTTATTTTGAAAATATCCATAAATACAAAAATTAAATTTAATTAATTTTATTTCATTATAAATAAAAATTTCACTTTCTTTATAATATTTATCTGTTATTTGATCTGGTCTGATATCTTTTGTATAATCTTTAAGGTAACTAAAAAAATCATCAAAATAAAATTTTCTATCAAACGGTCTTGGTTTAGCTGGAAAATAAAAAGGAATGTTGTATTTTAAACTATAACTTATAACAGTAAAAATTAAAAACAATTGATTACCCAAACCTCCTTGTAAATAACATGTAATCATGTTTTATTTTAAATAATAAAATAAATTATTATTTAAAACGAAATGGTATTTGATTGGAAACAGTACATAAAAAATTACCAAGACCTTAGTGATGCAGGTATAGACACCCAAGAAAAAGCAATAAAACATTACAACCAGTTTGGAAAAAAAGAAAATAGAATTGATTATATTTTATATTATAGTATTTTTTATAAAAATGGAACAATTTTTGTAATTCAACCTTATTACAAAAATATAAATTTAGATTTTAGATTATTTTACAATAATAAACAAATTGAAATCCATGAAAAAATAGAAAAACAAAAATGGGAACCCATTAAAATTACTACATTTAAAATTGATCAAAATGGTTCAATTAAAGTTAAACTAATTTTTGAAAAGATTTTTAAAGAAGTAATTTTAAATGAAATAAAAACAACTACAAACTATTTTTTAACATTAACAACTATGTTTAAAGATGATTATAAATTAATAGATATTTTTTATGATTATTATAAAAAACAAGGAGTATCACATTTTTATTTGTATTATAATGGAAAAATTAACAATAATTTACAAAGTTATTTTGATAAATTTAAAGACGTCACATTAATAGAATGGAATTATGTTTATCACAGTTGTAAAACAGAATATAGCCCACATTTAGCACAAACTGGTCAAATGCATGAAGCAATTTATAAATATGGAAAAGACAGTAAGTACATGATTTTTTGTGATTTTGACGAATACCTATTTTGTAAATCAATGAATTTAATTGATTATATTAAAAAAAATCAAGATGTAGATACATTTGGTTTTAAACAAATATTAGCAAAAGCTGAAAATGTTGTTGAAACTTTTCCAGATAAAATTTACATATCAGATAAAGTTTTTGAATATGGATTAATTGATAATATTACACCTTCATCAAAATGTATCCATAAAATGGAAAATTTAAAAACAACAAGTATCCATTTTCATGACAGTAACGGTAACGAACCTAGTAACGGTAACGAACCTAGTAACGGTAACGAACCTAGTAACGGTAACGAACCTAGTAACGGTAACGAACCTAGCAACGGTAAAGTAGATACTTCTAATTTTTTTTATCATTTTTTTAATTGGACACAGAAAGATAGAACAAAAAATGAAAATTTTAAGCTCGTTTGCATGTAATACATAAATGCCATCCTAATTGTTGTTCCATATTTTTAAATTCTAATTGAGTCATACTTGCAAAAGGTTCTTGTTTTACATAAATGTATTTTTTATATTCTTCAATACTATAAGGAAAAATATGTGTTTGTTGAATATCAATTTCTGTAAAATCTTTAAGTAATTCAAATATTTCTTGGTTAGTATAAACATTTGCAATAGGTACTCCTGAATTAGCTTCAAATTGATCTAAATTTGCAACAATTTGATTGTATTTATATGAATTTTTAGCGTATAACATTAGTTTAAATTCTCCTCTAGGTTTTAAACAATTATAAATATTTTTAATTGCTGTATTAATATCGGGAGTATGATGTAAAACACCAAATGAATAAACTAGATCAAAAGGTTGAAAAGGTTGTTGAAAAGGTTGTTCAATATCATGAACTAAAAGACTACCATTAAGATCAAATAAATTAAAACGTTTTTTAGCAAGTTCAATAGAGTAATCTGATATATCAATTCCTGTATAAATAGCACCATTTTCAGCAAAACTTTGAGCAGCTGTTCCAATACCACAACCAACTTCTAATACACGTTTATTATTATACTTTTTAAAATCAGCAAAATCAAGTATATGTGATTCAACAAAGTATTTTCTTTTAGTAACTTCCATAAAGTATTCTTTTGTACCAATTGGTTTATCAGAATGTTTTATGTTACATGGTCGGTTATTCCAATAATCGTAACTTTTCTGCGAAGAATCGTAACTTTTCTGCGAAGAATCGTAACTTTTCTGCGAAAATTCTTGTTTTATTTTATATTCAAATATATTTCCAAATTCCTTTTTAACTTCTTCAATAATTTCAGGTAGTTCATGGATAATTACATTTTTACCTAAATTTTTCAACCCCTTTGCAATTTTAAGTTTTGCAGATTCTTCAATAATAGGTATTTTACTTTCTTTATAACAAACCTTTTCAAATGTATAAGTTTCTTTATTTTGACCGTATAATTTTAAGATTTGAAAATTAGTATGAAAATTATTATAACGAGTTGTAGATTCAAGTAACGAGCTATCAATATTCCATTGATCCATGAGTTGTTTTAAGGCTTTTGTATCTCTTGGAAAACAAGGTCCTCCAAATGAATATCCAGGTTTAAAATATTTATTACCAATACGTGAATCACTGCCAATAGCATTAAGAACTACACTTTTATCAGCTCCAATATTATCACAAAGATCTGAAATCATATTAGCATAACTTATTTTTGTTGTAATGTATCCATTTAAAGATATTTTAACAATTTCAGCTTCTATATTTTTCATAAAACAAAATTTACCTTTACAAAAAGTGTAAATATTTTCAAAGACTTCTTTTAAATCTTTATCCATTCCTACAAGAATAATATCTGAATTTTCAAATCCATTAATAATATCACCTTGTGCAACAAATTCTGGGTTATAACTAATTGAACAATCTGGTAATAAAGTTTTAGCAACTTGGTCAATATACCCTGGCATAACTGTACAACCTATAATTACATTTTTGTTGTGGTAATTTAATTTACTTATTTTTAAAAGTAAATTAGAAAGGATAGTGTGGTCATAAAATTTTTCACCACCTCCATTTGGAGTTTGAACGAGTATATAAAGTATATCTGAAAACTCAACAGCTTGTTTAAGACTAGTAGTTGCTGTAAAATTTTTAGAATTTTGTAAAAGTTCGTTATATCCAGGTTCGCTAAATTCAATTGTTTTATTATTTAAATTATCAACATAACTGTTAAGTATATCTAAACCAAGCACATTAAATCCATTTTTTTCTAAAAGTAGTGCAAATCCTAAACCAAGCTTACCGATTCCTAAAACAGAAATATTTTTAGACATTTAAACGCTTTTAATTAAAAGCTTTTATTATTTTTTTCTTAAAATATACGTATTTATTTTTTACACCAGTTTGTGGATATTCATCTATTATTGTACAATCAAATCCAAAATCATAAGGATCTGTAAATTCATTCCATGTTATAAAACCGTAGTCTATTTTTGGAAATAAAATATTTACATACTTTTCTTGTGAAATTTTATCAATTTCAGCAAAACAATAATTACTTATTAAAAAATTACTCTTCCCATTAAATGTTTCTCCATATGGTTCTAAACAATTGATATCTAAATCATGTAATTTAAGATACTCTTTTTGAAGTAAATTAACATACTTTAAATCAATGATAGTATAAGTAAAATTTAAATTTAAATCAAATTTGTTTTTAAAATGATATATACACAAACATAAACCTCCATATCCACCTCCTAATTCTACAAGATTTAATTGTGATTGTTTTAAAGTTGAAATATATTCTAAGATTAATAACGCATGTAAAATATATCTAAGAGACGTTGGACTCCCTTTTCCAAATGGATAATCAAATTTAATAGGATTTCCAATTTTGTCATTTTTATCACAAAAAGATTTTATTTCATCGTTTGTTAAATTAAATTTCTGATTAATATGATAAAGATACTCATTACCTTCTTTAAACGAAACATGTTCTAACATGTATGTATAATCAATATTGTTTTTAAAATTTGTCAAATCGTTTTTATTTAAAATAGATTTGACATAATTATGGTAACGGTCGTATAATTGAGACATTTAATTTAAGCGTTTATTTTAATTTTAAATTTTAAACCAAAATAAATAAACTAATTACTGTAAGCTAAACCAGCCATACCTGACATTACACGGAGGATATTGTAATTAACTGCATAAAGATCTATAACATCGGGTGTAGGAACTCCATTTGTATAAAGTGCGCTCCTTACCAATTGGGCACTTTCAATTCTTGAAAAGTTACATGTACCACTCGGTTGATATTCTTCAGGTCTTAAACTAAATGAATAAACAGCAATACTGTCAGGGAATAAAACACTTCCAAAACCTGTATGACATTCCCAAACTTGATTTCTTGTAAAATAAGTAATATCCCTTGCTGTAAAACGTTCAGCTCCATTAAGTACAAGTTTATAATTATTTGATTGTGTTAATGTAGATTTTGTAAATCCTTTATTAGGACTTGCTCCACCTGGTATAACGGTTGATCTTGTGTTTCCACGAACTGGTAAAGGAATAGGTGCCCAAACAAGTTCTTTAACGGGGTGGTTAAAAGTTAATTTAATATTAATTCCAGAAATACTTTGATTTATTTGAGTTTGTTCAATAAGATATTCATGGGCATTTTGAGCAAATTGTTTTCTTTCTTTGGTATCAAGATAAACAAAATCGGCATACACAGCAAATCTTGAAAATTCATTTCCAGTTAAACGTGTAATAGGCATATTTGTAACATTACCTATATCACTAAAATTAATAATTATAGCTATTTCATGGTACTGTAAAGCAATTAAAGGAATTGCTAAACCTGGATTTTTACAAAACCAAAATTGTAAAGGAATCCATGCTATTTGAGGACAACCTGCATTTGAAACAACATCTACTTGAGAACGATGTGTATAAGCCATTCTGTTATATTTTGTAGCTCTTGGATATACTTCAGTTACTGCATTATCCCCAGTTCCAGCCGGACCATAAATTGGGTTAGGGTTGTATTCACCTGGACCAGTTCCATAATTATCAATAGCACCTTGCTCACCTGTTGGATTTGATTCTGTGAGGTAATTCCAAATTGTCATCCATTTTCCATAATGACGATCTATTAATTGACCACCTATTTGAATATCAACGTGGTCTATTAAAGCATGTCCCAAATTAGCAGCAATAGTATAACCACTTGAATCATTTATTCCAGCTAAAAGATCATATGGTGAATATTCTATCCAAATTCTTTTTAAAAGATCTCCATTTCTTTGTATGCTCACAGTAACCTGTGATCCAAATAGTGGAGAAGCTTGAACATCTTGTTGAATAGATTCAACTGCAAAATTTGTATATCTACGATAAACTGCTTTAAAAAATGTAATTTGAGGTTTTCCTGTTAAATATATGTCTTGAGACCCATATGCAACAAGTTGCATCAATCCTCCGCCCATCTTTTTTAATTTAAACTTTAACTTTAAAGTTATTTTATTTTTAAATTAAATAACGTTTAACATTTTAAATCCATCGGTATGGACCTTTACCCTTTACATCGGAATTGTTTTTAAATGGTTCAACTACGATGTCTAAACGTTTGCCATAAGCAACCCAGTGATAAACACCAGGTGACCCAAATATTTCAAATTCTGAAAAAGTAACTTCACTGGCGCTACAAACTCTTGGACGACCGATTGGAGTAACATTTACAGTAAAATCGTAAAATTGATTTGTGTAACTTGGTAATTTTACTTTTACACAATCGGAAAGTATTTTTACTTTACCACGATAATAAACTCCAGCTTCAGGTCCTTCTAAACATGCATGGACAAGGTATTTTTCTGGATTATTAGGATGATCAATAACAAAAGTTTTAGCTGTATCAACATAAACTTCAGCAGTTGCTCCATTATAAACTAAAGTACATGGTGAGTTGGTGGTGTATTGGGTACCTGTTCCGGTTGATATAGGTGTAATAAATGTACCAAGGTGAGGTGGATTTATAGCACTTTTAATAGAGTCTATAACAATACTATTTGCAGCCTGATTAGTTCTACCTGCCTCAAAACCAATAGCTATACTATTTTCACCTTGGTTAAACCCCCCAGCTTTATAACCAATAGCTACACAATTGGCACTTTGCATATTACGTGCTGAAAATGCTCCAACTGAAACAGATCCATAACCTTGATTGGTTTGTCCCGAATTATTTCCTAAAGCAACACAATCTTGTCCTTGATAATAGTTGGCACTAAATACTCCTAAAGCGACACTTCCAGCTGATTGATAATTTTCTCCAGAAAAATTACCAATAGTTATACTATCATTTCCTTGATATTCACTACCTGCTGCAGCTCCTATAGCAATACTTTGCTCACCTTGATTATCAATAGCACAATTTGTTCCAAAAGCTATACTATAATTACCTTGGTTATTTGTACCAGCAGCTGCTCCAACAGCAATAGCTTGAGAACCTTGATTAATATTACCTGCTGCATAACCAACAGCAACACTAGCTGCACCTTGGTTATTTCTACCTGCTCCAAAACCTATAGCAACTGAAGTTGCATTTTGGTTAGTTTCACCACAATTATATCCAATAGCAACACATCTACCTAAATCACCTTGAAAATTAGGTATTTGACCTTGGTAATACGTTCCGCACCTGTATCCAATAGCAACACTTTGTTCTCCTTGGCTAGTTTGCCCACATTCGTACCCAATTGCAACTGATTTACTCGCTTGATTATCCTGTCCAGAAAAGTTACCAATAGTTACACTATCTTCTCCTTGGTTTTGATAACCAGCTAGATACCCAATTGCAATAGCATTATCACCTTGATTATTTTGAGCACATTTTGTTCCAAAAGCTATTGAAAAATTACCTTGATCATTTGCACCAGAAGTAGATCCGATAGCAATAGCTTGAGAACCCTGATTAGTACATCCTGCGTTAAAACCAATAGCTACACTTTGCACACCTTGGTTATTAGTCGCACATTTATAACCTATAGCAACTGAATTTGCATTTTGGTTAGTTTGACCACATCCATAACCAATTGCAACACATTGGCCAAATTCACCACTTAAAGTAGGTATTTGACCTTGATTATCTTGTCCAGATTGGAAACCAATAGCAACTGATTGACTTGATTGATTAATAGACCCAGATTCAGAACCAATAGCAACACAAGCTTGTCCTTGATTAGTTTCACCACAATCATAACCAATTGCAACTGAACCAGGTCCTTGAAAAAATCTTCCACTTCCACTACCAACAGCAACACAAAATTCCGATTGATTAGTATAACCTGCTGCAACACCTATAGAAACTGATTCAGTTCCTTGAAAGTAAGCTCCTGAAAAAGAACCAATAGCTACTGATGAATCTAATTGATTTGTCATTCCGCATTCATATCCAATAGCAGTACAGAAGTTACCTTGATATTCAAACGCTGAAGAAGTTCCTATTGCAACACTAGATTCACCTTGTCCTATAAGAGCAGCTGCAGTACCGATAGCAACTGATGCTGATCCTTGGTTTTCTGAACCACATCCACTACCAATAGCAACACTAAAATTTCCTTGATTAGTTTGACCACATCCATAACCCATAGCAACACTTAACTTTCCTTGTGTATATTGCCCTGATTGGTAACCAATGGATACACATCCACTATTTTGAAAATTTTGTCCAGCTTGGTAACCAACAGCTACACTTGACTCTCCCTGTGTATTTTGACCACATTGATAACCAACCGCAACACTAGTATTTTCTTGACTATTTTGACCACATTGATAACCAACAGCAACACTTGACTCTCCCTGTGTATATTGCCCACATTGATAGCCAACTGCTACACTAGTATTTCCTTGACTATTTTGACCACATTGATAACCAACTGCTACTGATTCAGAACTTTGATTATTTTGCCCAGATTCAGAACCAATAGCAACACTTGAATTTCCTTGATTATTTTTCCCAGATTCAGAACCAATAGCAACACTTGAATTTCCTTGACTAGTTTGCCCACATTGATAACCAACCGCAACACTTGAACTACCTTGACTTATTTGTCCAGATTGATATCCAACTGCTACACTTGAACTTCCTTGACTTATTTGACCACATTGGTAACCAACTGCTACACTTGAACTTCCTTGTGTATTTTGACCACATTGATAGCCAACTGCTACACTTGAACTTCCTTGTGTATTTTGACCACATTGATAGCCAACTGCAACCGAAGTATCATTTTGTTTTATTAAACCACTTTGATAACCAACTGCAACACATTTTTCACCTTGTCCATAATCTTGATTAAATACTGTTAAACTACCACTTGCATCACCTGCACCACATTGATAACCTATGGCAACACTACTATTTCCTTGGCTTATAAAACCACATTGATAACCAAGAGCTACACTGCTAGTATTTTGATTATAATAACCTGATTGATAACCAAATGCAACTGCATATGCTTGTTGTGGTCTAAAATTTATAGGTAATTGAGGTTGGTTTGGAACATAATCACCCCTTCCTGATTGATAACCAACCGCAACTGTTAGTGATCCTTGTTGATTCCACCCTGCTTGGTATCCAATAGCTATAGCATCAGTTCCTTGAAATACATTACCTGCTTGATATCCTAAAGCAACTGTATTGTCGTATTGTCCAGATATTCCTGATTCTAAACCTATTGCTACACTGTTATTGCCTTGATTTGTTTGTCCAGCATTTGTACCAATTGCTATACTGTTTTGACCTTGGCCAGCTTGAGCTGTATTAAAACCTAAAGCGACACTGTTATTTCCTTGGTTTATTTGACCAGAGTTATTTCCAATAGCTATACTATTTATACCCTGTGCATTATTTCCAGCTGAAATACCTATAGCCATTCCACTTATTTGACCTACTTGACCTGAATTATTTCCTATAGCTATACAATTGGTTCCTTGATTATTATTTCCTGCGTTAATACCTATTGCTAAACTTGACGAACCTTGATTATTTTGACCAGAATTTAAACCTAAACTTATACTATTATTACCTTGATTAGTTTGTCCAGAATTTGATCCAATGGATATACTAGTATTACCTTGACTTGCTTGACCTGCACTAACACCAATTGCAATTGAGTTATTTCCTTGGTTTGTTTGTCCAGCTGATTTACCAATTGCTAAACTTAAAGTTCCTTGACCAGCTTGCGCTGCGTTATTACCTAAAGCTATTGAGTCATTACCTTGTGAAATTTGCCCAGAATTTGTTCCAATAGCAATGGAGTTATTTCCTTGACCGTTATTTGCAGAATTAACACCTATAGCTACGCTATTTGGTCCCTGTGATAATTGACCTGCATTAACACCAATAGCTAAACTATTTGTTCCTTGAACAGATTGTCCTGCAAAATAACCCATTGCAATTGCACCAGATCTTTGACCACCTTGATAATTTGGGTTAGAGTCATCAAATGCTGCTCCATATGCTGCGTTATTTCCTATAGCGATTGTATTTTGACCTTGAAACCCAAAACCTGCTTGATAACCTAAGGCTACGCTATTAGTTCCTTGTCCAGCATAACCAGCTTGATAACCCATTGCAATACTGTAAGCATATTGTGGATTGTTGGTTATTGCACCTGCAATTGGATTTGGGTTACGGTATCCAAAACCAGCTAAATTTCCAATAGCAATACTACTTGTACCCTGTGTGTTAGTTCCTGAAAAAGGTCCAATGGATACAGCATTTTCATTTTGTGAAGTCATTCCAGATTGATGACCAATACTTATACTAAATTGACCTTGACTGTTATTTCCCGCTAAATTTCCAATTGCTACGCTATTAATTGCTTGATTTGTTTGACCTGCAGAATTACCTAAACTTATAGAATTAATAGCTTGATTAAACTGTCCTGCTAAATTTCCTAAGGCTACGCTATTGGTACCTTGATTTGTTTGACCTGCATTTTTACCTAAAGCAATGCTGTCTTGTTTTTGTAAATAATTTCCTGCAAAAGTTCCAATTGCAATACTATTTGTACCTTGATTTGTTTGACCAGCTCTGTACCCAACTGCAACCGTTGTATTAGATTGATTGTAATGCCCTGCTAATTGACCTATAGCAATTGCATTTCCAGGTACTACAGTATTATTAAAAGAATTACCGTCACCTCCTTGGCCGTAATTACCTGCACCTGAACCTAAAGCTATACTATACAACCGTTGTCCAGTTTGTCCTGCTGAATTTCCAAGTGCGATAGCATTTCCACCACGTTCTAAAATTGTATCGGCGTATAAAAAGGTTCCTTGATTGTTTTGGCCAGCGGAATTTCCTATGCTAATAGAATATTCATATTGATTTGTTTGACCAGTTTGGTGACCAATTGCTACAGAACCACTGCCAGGAAATGTTACAGCATTTTTAATAAAACCAATACCTTGATTAAATTCACCTGAATTTACCCCAATCGCTATTCCTAAATTACTTTGAGCAGTTGTACCTGAGTTAATTCCTAAAGCAATACTCTGGGATTCTTGATTATAAATTCCACAATTTGTTCCAATGGATATACTTGTTTGTCCTTGATTGGTTTGTCCATTCTGAAAATATCCTAAAGATATTGCATTGGTACCTTGTGATATTCTTCCAGCACCTGCACCTACAGCTATTGCACCTACATTTTGTGAATTACTTCCTGCAAAATCACCTAAAGCAATTGCAAAATTATTTTGATTTAACTGCCCTGCAAGACCACCTATAGCAATACTACCAATTCCTTGATTTGTTTGAGCTGCTAAATTTCCTATAGCAATTGAGGAAATACCTTGTGTTGAAGAACCTGCAAGATACCCCATCGCAATTGCTCCTATATTTTGGTTTAACTGCCCTGCTGAAATACCAATAGCAATTGCACCGGTTTGTTGAGTTCCTTGTCCAGCGTTTTTACCAATGGCAATAGCACCAGTTTGCTGGTTGGTTTGACCAGCGTTATAACCAATAGCAATTGCATATTCCGAATTGTTGTATTGAGCTGTTTGATAACCTATAGCAACAGAATAACTAGCTTGATTAAATTCTCCAGCATTTACACCAATACTTACAGGATCTATTTCAACATGGTAACTGTTTGTTACAGTTAAATTTGCTGCATATAAATCATAAATGTTTGTAGACATGATTTAATTAATTAAATTATTTTTAATTTAAAAATAATAACTTTTAATTATATTAATGGAAAAAACGTTAGAAGAAAGAATTGTTTATAGCAGAAGACTTATTAATAAATACCCTGATAGAATACCCTTAGTTATTGAAAAAAATGAATTTATGGAGTTACAAAATTATAAATACCTTTTACCAAGTAATTTATTGGTCTCTGAATTTATGTGTATTATTAAAACAAAAATGAATAAAGCTTTAGATGAAAAAAAAGCCATATTTACATTTGTTAAAAGCAGTGAAAATTATATTTTAGTTCCTATGAATCAAACAATTCAAGAAATTTATAATATCCATAAAAACACCGACGGGTTTTTATATATTAAATTTGGGGTTGAAAATACATTTGGTTAAAAGCAGTGAAAATTGCGATCGTTCCTCCTACGGAGGAACTTGTAAAAAGCAATGCCTTTGTGAGAACTTGTTTGTTATTCATTAAAAGGGGTTTTTTTTTTGCGTTTAAGAACACTATAAGAGTCCCAAATAGCGGATCCTTCATAACTGCTTTGATATTGTTCTGTTATTTTATTTAGAACACTTTTAATAGCAATATAATCATTATAATCATAATTATATTCATCAAGTGTTCTCATAATTTCTCGTAGTCTATTTTTATTAACAGGTGTTAAATATTTATATACATCAGTTCTAATTAGATTATGAATCAAATGCATTATTTCTGCTAATTGTTCTTGTTTTCTTATCATACCCTTTAGCTTATTTATAACATAATTAAGATAAGTAACATTAAGAATACCAGCCTCTAAACTTGTATTAAATGTGTCCATTAAATGTTTTAAATAAATTTTATTATATTTTGTTAAATATTTATAATTAGCATCTATAGTATTAAACAATTTGTATATATCTTCAATTTTTTCTTGAAATGTTTGTTCAAATTTACTACTAAGTGGCATTTTTATAAAAGAATAATAATAACATTCATTATTTTTTTAAACTTTGCTTTTCTTTTTCTTTTCTTTGACAACTTCTTGAACAACGGGAATTTCTTCTTCTTCTTCTTCTTCTTCTTCTTCTTCTTCTTCAGGTTCTTCATCAGATTCATCAAGTTCAAATTCAGATTCAATATTTTTCCAAACACGTGAGCGAACATGTTTATCACTACCCTCTACTTCAAGTTCTTTAATCTTGCAATAGATTTTAAGTACTTCAATATCAAAATCTTCAAGTTCTTCAGGAGAACCAACGTTACCAAGATCCATGATTTCTTCCATCATTCCTAGAAGAGTTTGATCATAGTTTTTTGCGGTTTTAACAATTTTTTTTAAATTAAGCTTAAGATCGTCGTAGTCAAGTTCATATTTTTTAGCAATTGATTTAATAGTGTATTTAACAAGCTTTTCACAGGTTGTTGCCATTTTTATTATAATTTAATTAAATTTATTTTTTAAATTAATTTAACGAATTCTAAAATTAAATTAATATCAATTTTTTCAAGTTCAAAATTTCCATCTAGAACAATTTTATCAACTTGAAAATTATTTAACCAATCTTCATGGTAATCATGGCAAGAGATTAAATAATCTAAAGACAATGATTCTTCGCCTTTTCTATTTCTATTAATGATACGTGTTAAACAAGTTTCAGGAGTTGTTTTAATATAGATTATACCATCTATTTTCATTTCTTCAAAAAAAGAATTATAAATAGTATATTCTATGTCTTGCATAAAACCAGTATCAAATAACATTTTTGCAAATACAAAACGATCTGTATATAAACACCTTTCAGTAATTATAACTGAATCTGAAGGTGACTCATTAATAATTTTTTTAATTTGATTAAATCTTGTTATATAAGCCATCATTTGAAAACTAAATGAATAACTGTATTTGTCTTTATAAAATTTTTCTAAAATAGTAACACCGTTTGAATCTTTTATTTGATTCCATAAATCAACTGGTTCTGGTAAATAAATGATATTTTTGTATTTTTCTTGTAATTTTTTAATTAATGTAGATTTACCAGAACCAATGTTTCCTTCAATTGAAAATATTTTTACCATTTTTTAAGGTTTAAATTTGTTAAAACTTTAAATAATTTTTCTTTTTTTTCTTAAACAAAAACTTTCATCGTCGCTAGAATCATTAATAATTAAAATATCACTATCGCTTTCAGATTCTGTTTGGTAATCACTATCACTGTCAGATTCACTTATTTCTTCAAGATTAACTTCTGGTTCTTTTTCAACTTCTTGAACTTGTTTTTCAACTTGTTGAACTTGTTTTTTAAATTTAAATAAATTTACAAAATCTGTAACAAAATGAACTAATCCATAAGTTGCAAAAAAAAATACAAGGTGATTTTGAATAAAGTTTTCCTCGCACATTTTTTTTTATTTTAAAATATTTTAAACTTTAAATAAAATTTAATTTGTAACTATAAACATAATTTTTTCCATTTATATTAATACTTTCATTATTTTCATCAAATTTTACATAAGTTTGAAAAATAAAAAAAGGACTATTAAAAAAGGTATTGTACATAATATCATTTTGTCTGATATGATCGGTAATTATATTCCAATTTGTAACATTATAAAAATGGGTGTCGTCTAAAACTATTTCTTGAATATAATTTATTAGACTATTATCTGAAATAGTGTATTCTAAAAAAACCATTATACTTACTAATTTAGTATTAATACAATGTTCAAAAGCATTATTGTATTCAACATCACTTACAATTGTTCTACAAAGAGGGCAGGTATCATTTTGTTCATAATATATCCATTTACTAATACAATTTTTGCAATAAAAGTGGCCACAATTTAACTTTGTTTGGTTTGAAACTTGTTCAAAACAAATTGAACAAGTTTTATGGACAAAACAACTTTCACAATTTTTTTGTTTATATTTTTTACACACTTTTCCAGTTTTTGTAATAATTTTACATAAATTTTTCATCTAAATTTGTAAAATGGGTAAAAATAAGCGCCTAAGCGCTATTTTTTACTTTTAAATTTTTAAAACTTTAAATAAGTAACTTAAATTTATTCTTCTTTAATTATCAGTATGGATTCCAAACGATGGAGCCTCCATTCCAATTCATTTTCTTTTTTTTTATTTTCAACTAAAATTTCATTTATTTTACCTAAACTGTTAAATAAATTGACAATATTTTCATTTAAAATATGTACAATTTTTCTTAAATAAACGTATATATCATTGGATTCATCAATCATAAAACACTCCATTTTTAAGCTTTTGCGATTTTTTATTGTACCCGAAGGTAAAAGGAACACTTATGCTTTTTGACGATTTTTTTTTAATTTATTCTTTTACGTTTAAATTGATGTTCAGGCTCTTCAATTAAATATTTTTCTTTTCTTATTGTTTCAATAACGGGAACAAATAATTTATAAGCATTTACACAATATTCTAATTTTAAAATTGGGTCACTTGCATAATAAGAACGATCAAGTAAATCCTTAATTGCTTCACAATCAGCGTGTTCTTTTTGAGTCCAATCAATTTCACTCATGTATCTTGCATTAATTGTGTCCATTTTACTCATAAAAACTTCTAAACAGTTTATAAATTTTTCAGATTCTGGTACATAATAATTTCTAATCGTATCATGTAAATAAAGAATACTACTAAAATTTTTACAAAGTGTTTCCCATTCATAATCACTTTCATTTATTTCTTGCTTTTTTAATTTGTGAATTATGTCTTCAATGGATTCGTCAAATTCTGTTTCATCCCTGTTGATATTAAATTTAGTAAGTAAATCTACAAGTAGATCCATTTTATGTTTGTTTAAAATACCCGAAGGTAATTTAAACTTAATTTATTTTATTTTATTTTTTTAAATTATTTATTCCAACGACTCAGATAAAGTTTCATCGGTGAAGTCAAAAAAAGAACTTTGTTTATCTTGAAAAACTATTTTGTTATCTACCAATCTATTTAGACTATTAACAATGTCTTGAGTAATTATTAAATTATTTGATATAGGTAAGTATGGAGTAGCATTTACTTTTAAATCACTACAAGCAGATCGTTTCAACGTTCCTCCGAAGGATGAACTTGTGAAAACAGTTTTTTGTTTCAATCCCCAAAAATCTGGAATTGAAAAATAACTAAAATTTTTTTGACTCATAAAAAGATGGTATGTTTCTGGGTAATTTATCATTCCAACGTCCATAGGATTTGAATAAAATCTCATTTTATTTTATGTTGTTAATTGTTACCCGAAGGTAACTTTTAACTTATTAAAACTTTTAATTTAATATTCTTTTCTAAATGCTTTAGTACTTATAGAACTAGTAGAAATAATAGGTTCATCTCCACTCATACCATATAACATTGTGATAAACTCATTTACAATAACTTGATTGTAATAATTTGTCCTGTTTGCTGTATAAACTGCATTGACGTCATCTTTATTCATGTTAAAAATTGTGGTAGGTGTAATAACTTTTACAATACTTATTTCACCTTGATTGTCAAGGTCGTCACTAATACCTATGACTACCTTGACTACACCTATGTTGTTGGTACAAGTAATAATGTATTGTGTAATAAGACCTTGATTAAATGTGTTTATTGCTCTATAAAAAAGCTCACAGATAAGTGTTTTAAATGAAAGATAATTATAATATCCAGGAGATGCTAATATCCATCCTGTCTTTTGTGAAACCAAAACACTATCAACTATTTCAGTTGGCCTAAATTTTGATAAGAAAAAGATAAAATCTTTCGCGTACTCTTTAGGATCATAGTCGCTCATTTCTTTTTGTTACTTAGCGAGAACTTTTATGACCCTTTCGGGGAGCCGAAGCTCATTTTTATTTTTAATTTTTTATTTTTATTTTTAATAACAATCTCCTTTGGAGAACTTTAGTGAGAACTTTTAAATCTTTATTCATCATCACTGTCACTTCCTTTCTTCTTGTCTTCAGCTTCGTCTTCAGAAAGTTCTGTTTCTTCTTCATCCTCATAGTAGTACTCCCACTCCCATTCATTTAAATTGGTCCAAACAATATCAATAAGACGGTCCTTGATGCTTTCATTAAAATCTACTTCATTATCTTTTAACCACTTGATCAATTGATTGGTAGAAAATTGATAAAGATCTTTCTTGCGCTTGACGTCTTCAATTTTCTTAAAATTATTAACAAGAGTATTGATAGTGTTCTCAAGCTTGCTCAAACGGTTCTTAAGATCGTCCATTTTAATGTTTTAACTTTTTTTAAGTGTTATTTTTGTACCCTAGGGTACAAAAACTTTTTGTTATTTTGATTTTATTTTAAAACGACAATTTTAACTACTTTCCATGGTTTAAAAGCACCTTTTTGCTGTGCGCTCGCATACTTTTTAATTTTTAAATATTCTTTCCAAGGTTTAAAAGCAGAATCTACAGAATAATAAAAAACCATTTTTAATTATTTAAAATTAATCCAAAGATTTTTAAAATAAAATATTAATAATTATTATTAATAATATTAAATGAATTTTAAATTAATTATTATAGCAATGATTATGATGCTACCAGTAGTACTTTGTAGGTTTGTAAAAGCGCTGTACTTCTTATTACCTTGTACCATACCAATGTTTTTAGTAGGGTTATGTATTCTTTGTGCAGGAGTTTCAGAATTTAGCAAAGTTAAACATAATTTTACAAATATTAAAGAACAAGAAAATGATCTTTAAACCCGTTAAGGGAACCCGAAGGTTTTTAACTTTTGATATTTTTTACTTTTTACTTTTACTTTTACTTTTAAAAAATTTACTCCTCGTCTGTCTCAAGCTCAGTTTCAGACTCCTTCTCAGATTCCTCAACAACAGGCTCAGGTGCCTTCTTAACTTTATTAACGACTATCTTCTTCTTCTTAGAAGCACCGCCTTTGGAAGCACTAGCGTCTTCGTCGGTGTCTTCGTCTCTAGACTTCTTGGAAACCTTATTTTCAGCCTTAACCTGCTTGACTTCCTTGGGTTCTTTATTTGCAATAATCTCAGCGGCAGCCTCCTCGTGACGCCAGCAGAACCAGTGACCATCAACTTCCACAGTTGCAGCGGCAGCGCAGGGGGTACCCTTGCTGGTGCAACCGTAGCAGCTATGCTTCTCATTAACTTTCTTCTCTTTCTTGGCCTTGCCACGAGGGGACATGTCCTCCTCCGAGTTGCTGCCCTGGAGGTAGCGCCAGACACGGTCCATCTTCTCCTTCTTGGTTCCACCGACACGAATGCCGTTCTTCTTGCAGAACTCATCAAGAGTTGCGGAAGTGCAGTTGCGCAGGTCATTGAGCTCCTTGCACTCACTGGGGTCTTCAATCTTGTCGCTCTTGGTCACCTTGGACGCCTTCTCAGGGATGGTTTCATTGAGGCAGAGCTTGAAATGATCCTCCCAGCAACCAGCGACAAAATTGCCAAGACCATCGCGAAACTCCTGCGTGTCCTTGAGGTCAAACTTGGCAATGAAGGCGTCAATGCGGTCGTTGATGGAAGACATTTTTTTGAAGGTTTTGAAGGTTTGAAAACTTTAGACTTTTTGTTAATCCCTTTCGGGGGAGCCGAAGCTCCTTTTTATTTTTGTTTTTTTCTAAAAGCAATCAACACCATAGGTGTTGATTGCATTGCCTTCTCCAAAGGAGAAGGCTTTTAAAGCAAATTGTTGCGATAATGAATTCTTTTTAAACATAATGCTTTAAGAAGAGATCATTGAAATATTTCTCAATCAATTGCATGATGTCGTCAAGTACAGCCTTCTTAAAAGCTGTAAGTTGATCAGTTTCTTGAACGGGTTCTTGAACGGGTTCTTGAACGGGTTCTTGAACTTCTTGAGCGGGTTTAAAACGGTCATGGAGCTCTTGAAAAAAATTTGCATCAATAAAGAGTTCCATGATCCTGTTTTGGGAGGAACCTTTAGAACGAGGTAAAAAACCAGGAAGAGTATTAATATGGATTTTATGACGCTCAGCTACAGTTACAGAGTTAGGAAGAATTATTTTACAGTCTTCAGCATTAAAAACTTCAACTTGAGTCATCAATAAGTTATAAACTTCAACTTGATAAGTATTGCGATCAGTCATCTTTGCCTTGATAGATTCCCAGGTAGTCTCGCTAACAGTAACGACAACCATTTTTACTTTGTTTGATGCAGTTAAAATTTACCCGAAGGTTAAACTTTAAACTTTTATTAATTTAAGTTAGGTCATTTAGGTAAAAGCACATTTTGTAAAAATTTAAATATGATCCCTGTTTAAAAATTGGTGGTATTCCTCGGGCTTGTAATCAGTTAAACCTTCAGGTAATATAAGAAGCCTATTTACAATTATTGGTGTTATTGTTAATTTGTTAAAAACAGATGCCATATCTGGACCCATAGTTAAAATAATATATAAAAACTGACTTGTTGTTAAAAATTGGTTTTCAACATTAACAATGTGCTCTCTTATGATTTCATATTCTTCAACGGAAATAAAGTTTCTAATATCATAAACACTTGTCTTTGCAACGCATAAAAGTTTGTTTTTAACTCCGTAATCCCATGCATCATTTTTAAGATGATAATCAGTAATAATAGTTCTGCACATAGGACAAGAATTTTTACCTTTGCAAATCCATTTGTAGATACAGTCTTTGCAAAAAGGGTGATTACAAGCAAGAACAATTTTAGAATCCATTTTATCATAACAAATTGGGCATGTTGTTTCAGGTGTAATATATTCCGGATTATGGATTGTACAAAAATGATCACAAACTTTCTTCTTCTTGCACCTGGTTCCTTTTTTGGTAGTAGCCTCACAACGAATTTTCCACATAAATAGTGCGAGAACGATGCACCGCTTTGCTTTTGTTTTAACCCATTTCAGGGAACCCAAAGGTTTTTATATTTTTGTTAAATTCTAAATGCTATTTTTAAATTAACATTCAAGGCATTTATTTCTAGCTATTCCATGCTCACAATAAACTTTTTTATTACAAGTTGGGCATTTATTTTTATGTTTTTTATGTTTACATATTTGGCTACCTTTGCAATCAATACAGTAATCCTTTCTTTTAAAATGACAACAAAGCCCACTACCACCACAGTATTTACAAACTATTTTTCTTTTTCCATGACAACATAACTTCTTTTTAATACAAGATTGTAAAAATTCTTGTTGAACTACTTCGTTGTATGTAAATAAACGTTCCATATTTTCATGAAAATCTCCAGGTTGATGAATAAGTTGGTCAAAAACTTCAAAGATCAAACCACGCATTTTGTTTTTAACCCCTTCCAGGGAACCCGAAGGTTTTTAAAAGCAATCTCCAAAGGAGATTGCGACGTTCTCGCTTTGCGAGAACTTTTAAACAATCTAAAATTAACAGCACCCCCTTTCACAAATGAATTTGTCAAGTCTGATAAAAGGAAAGTGCATATTTACTCTCAAAGGTATTCCTAATTCCCGTTGATACTTTTTGTAAAGTTTAAGCACAGCTTGTTCTTTCATTTTTGCTTCAATCATAATATCAATTTTAACACCAAATCTTTTAGGTATCTGTAAAAGAAAATCAGGTAAAGTTTCAATGTAATCTGAGTGATGTCCGCAACGGCCAGCTCCTTGTTCGCTCACATGGAATTTAGGTTTTATATTTCTACGTTTCCATGTTTCTAAAATCAAAGGAATATAAAATTCTTCACTTTCAAGATGTTCATCAGGATGTAAAAGTTTATAACAGTTGTAATGGTGAGTATCAAAAACAACAGGTATATTTAATTCTTGAGAAACATCTAAACAGTCTTGAATAGAAAAGTTTTTTTCACAATTTTCAATAACTATCCTTGATTTTACATTATCTGGAAGTAAATGGAATTGATCAACCCAACGTTCTTTTGTAGATTTCTTGTCATTGTAAATACCACCTCCATGAATAACAATTACACTATCTTTACCAAGTTCCATGAGATCCAAAACATCTGCATGGTACTTAAGATCTGCAACAGTATGTTCAAAAACTTCTTTGTGAGGTGTTCCTATACAATCATACTGACCTGGGTGAAATGTTAAACGCTGTTGTAAAATCTTTGAAAGTTTTCCAATTTCTTGTAACAATGGAATTGCAAAATCAAAAGTATATTCAGGGGCTTTAGGATTTGACTTGTGTGGAAAAAGGTCTGAGGAAAGTCTAAAAACATGGATATTGTTTTTTTTGTTCCACTCCATCAAAACCATTGTGTCTTTTAAATTTTGAATAATTTTTTCCTTGAGGTGTTCAATACCCTTTGTTTCAAATGTTTTTAAGACAATACTCCTTGAAGAAAAAACTGGAGGCTTTTGACTACGAAGTACGGTATTCATACAACACAATCCAAGTTGGATGTCCATGACGCTTTGCTTTAACCACCTTCTAGCGACCCTATGGTCTTTGGTGTTTTGTTAAAAAATAAAATAAAAAAATAAAATAAAAAGTTTAAACAATAGCTTCTTTGAGATCGTCAATGTTTTTAATTTCAAAAAGGTAATCAATAATTTTAGCTTTATCAACCCACCAACCTTGCTTACCTTGATACGTAACAATTTGTTTATCGCGAAGTGTTCCCATCAAGGTTGATTTGTTGATACACCAAACTTTAAATCCATGAAAATCTAAAAGTACAAAAAGAACATATTCATAATCGTGATCAGCTTCAAGGTGTTGCCATTTACAATTATCCTTTCCTGCCCAATATCTTGCACCTTTAATTTCAATTTTTTTACCATTAAAAGTACAATCATTTTGAGTTGATGTACGAGCTCCAAGACCAAAAACTTCACAAATTATCTTTTCAACAATGGATCCAAAAGGTTTAGATTCAAGTTCAACAAGGTCAAGAACTTCCTGACTAGCACCCATTTTTTTGTAATACTTGATCTGGGTTTCCTTAGATTCAATTTCTAAAAATGATTTACTCGTTTTCCAATGATTACTTGCAAGAACATCTACCATTGTACTTTGTTTAACTGTTTCATTTTTTTCAAATTTTAAAACCGAATCAAATTTAGCAGCTATGTCTCTAACAGATGACATTCGTTTTTGTATGGAAAACACCCTTAAAGGTAAAATTCTTTTCTTAAACTCTTTTAATATAACCCTAAGGTTATTTTAAAAAGGTTTTGCATGAAGTGGGGATTGAACCCACACCCACTAACGTAGAACGGAACTTAAGTCCGTCGCCTTTACCAATTCGGCCATTCATGCAATTAATAATAAACAAAATTCTTTATATCATTTTCATTTTTTAACCATTTTCATGGAACCCAAAGGTTTTTAAAAGCAATCTCCTTTGGAGATTGCGATCGCACCGCTTTGCGGTGCTTTTAACAAAGTTATTTAAGTAAGTTGATAGTATGCATCTTCAAATATATTACAAATAAAGTATATAATAAATACAACACATAATATCTTAAAAGTTCTTGATATAAATGAAAACATACTCATTAAAGTTAGAAATGTTACATTAATGGATATAGCAATAATCAACATGGAAAAAATAATACTAGGATCCATTTCTTTGTTAGAAACTTTTACAAAATTTAACCATTTTCATGGAACCCGAAGGTTTTTTAAAACACAGCTTAGCAAAACTTGTTAAAAAAATTTATTGGTTTAAACTAAGATTAATCTTTTGAATACCTCCATTACCAATTTTTTTAATATTTTCTTTTATAACTACACGAGGTGGTGTCAAAACATTTTTTGTTAAATTTTGCGCTAATTTAGCATCTGACTTGTTAGGACAATTTTTATTATGTAATCGGAAGATAAGATTGATACGATTAGGATCTCCTTCATACCTCCAACCACATGGACAAGTTAATATAAGAGATTTACCACTAATAATACCTTTATCCTTAGAAGACATTTCTTTGTTAGAAACTTTTACAAAATTTAACCATTTTCATGGAACCCGAAGGTTTTTTTAACGAATATAAATTTATGATGTTTTGCAGTTGTCACAAGTTTCACCTAAAATCTCACATTGAGAACAATGGACTTTACAAGTATTGTGTTTGCAATTCCAACAAAAATAAATAGGACCCATGCCATTATCACGAGCGTATATAGCTTCATCACGTTCTTCTTCCTTTATCTCACACCATTCATTGTATTCTTTGACTTCCTTTGTAAAATTCTTCCAAAGATTGAAAAAGTAAATAATAGACATAATGTTTGCTTTTACAAGTTGTTAAAGAACGTTTAACGCAAAGGCTCTTAGAGCCTTTGCTTTTATTCCTTTTCAGGCGGACCAAGGTCCCTTTTTTAATTGTTAAAAAAACTTAAAAGCAATATTTAAGAAATTGCGATGTTTTCAAGTTGGTTTTGTAAAGACATATTTAAGTATAATTTTTCAAGATATTCAGGTTGAATTGTTATTTCAATAACATTGTCTTCAAATTGATTAAGATAACTTAGAACTCTAAAATGAGGTTTTTCATTTAAGTTAATAATTGAAAATTTTTCAGTGATTGTTAAATAATCTCCAATAATAATAACACATCTAACATTCATTTCAAGATCTTCAGAACAAAGTATTGTCAATAAATATTGATCAAATGATTCACGAGTAATATTACCAAAAGGTAGCCAATATTTTCTCCATTCATCTCTAGCAATATGGATAAACATCGCGAGAACTTTTAACCATTTTCATGGAACCCGAAGGTTTTTACAAGTTGTGTCTTTGACACAACGTTGCAACGAGTCACCGTTAGTGACTCTTGTACAAGCAATCTCCAAAGTAGATTGCGATCGCACCGTTTTGCGGTGCTTTTAAATTATATTTATCCATAAAAATTTATTGTTTTTCTTTTCAATGGATGAACCGGTTGATGATAAACTTTCCAGAGTATAATATCAATGATGTCCTCTGTTAAGTTTTTTTTTGATAATACTTTTTTAATAAAACATACTTGCATTCGTCTAACTGTGCAATTATTACACGTAATATCATTACAAGCATTTTCTACAAACGGCTTGAACATAAAGCAATTTCTACGAGAACTTTTTACCATTTTCATGGAACCCGAAGGTTTTTTAATAAGTTTTAAATTTAAACGTAGTATTTTTCAATTAATTTTTTATCAATTTTGTTGTATTTAATGTGATAATACATATTTCTTTTTATAATATCACAAACATTTTCTGCAAAAATAGTTTCAAATTGTAAAAGAAATTGTGTTGTACCTTGTTTAATATTTATTTTTTTTAATCCAAATTCAATTTTTCCAAAAATAGTCAAGGCAACAACATTATCTTTAGAACCATATTGTAATATACTTTCATATGGAATAAAAAAATTATATATTTCAATACCGTTATCTAACACAATAAATTTAGAATTTAAAGGTCTTTTTAAATACCTTGTATCACCAAGATATTCTACAGTAACGTTTTTTATATCAAATGATTTAAAATAAATAATGATCTTTAAAAAATTTATAAAAGAAAAAAATAAGTTAAAAAAATAGTAACTAATATTTATCAAATACCTTATAAATGTTTCTTGTTTTCTAATAAAACAGATAGCATTATAATGTATTTCTTCAGGTGTTTTTGACTCCATAATTTCAACAATCACAAAACTCATTAACTATATCATTTTATGAAAGCCAAAGCTTTTAACCAAATCTTGCACGCATAGCGCTGTAATCGTTATTACATTGTTTCATCATTTGTTTAGCGGCTTCATCCCAACCTTGAGAAGCAGCAACACCCATCATTCTAACATTATCGGGTGTTGCTCCCATTGATTTACCATAAGCTTCTCCACGAGCTTTGTCTTCTTCAAAATTACCACTAACTTCAAAAACTTTCTTGATTTCATCAACAACTGCAGCACAAGGATTAACAGATATCATAACTTTATTAAAGCTGGGATCAGTGATTCTACTAATTTGCCGTTCTTGGAGTGTGTCACTTGCAATTCCTTTGTCCATTTTAGCATAATCCGAAGCATCCATGCTATTAAAATTTCTTCCAAACATTTTCAAGGTTTGTTCCTTTTCAGGCGAGCCAAAGCTCCTTTTTAAATTTATTAAGTTTATTTTTTTAAGTTACTTTAAAGGATTGCTTTATCGCAACGCTTTATTTTTCATAAAAGTAACATAAGCAATCCAACCATTCTTTGCAATCCATTCCATCTCACCTATACTAGCATTTATAGCAGAACCACTATCACTGTACCAATCTAAACTAAAAAGATCATAGCCAAGTTGAATAGCTTCATGGGTATTGCGTTTCTTTAAATAATCCCATAAATTGTTACTATTCACAATCTGATAATCGTGTGAATACATAGCAATTGTTTCTTGGCAAGTAAAAAAAGAAAAATCACCAGGTGAGTAAGACATCTTTTACAAGTTATTCCCTTTCGGGCGAGCCAAAGCTCCTTTTAAATTTATTTTAACGGTTAAGATAATCATCCCAAATAGATTTAACCATTCTATAGTAATCGTCTTTATCCTTTGCTTTTAAAACAATAAGATCATGCAAACAATGGTTTTTTAATTGAGCATAAAATTGTACAAGAAAAAGACAGCTGTCAATATTTTCAAAGAAATTAATGCATGACTCATTGTACAATTTTTCCATGATGTTATTAAGTGACTGGATCTTTAGAGCATCCAGATCCATTTTAATTGCTTTTAACTAACATTAAGTAACCCAAAGGTTTCATTAAGTTCTTGATATTCACTCAATAACCTTGCTTTTACGGTAGGTCTTTCAGGGTTATTTAAATAAGGTATGATATATTTTTTAATTGTTCTTGCTGCTTGATACCTTTTTATATACCGTTCCCAATTTCTACGAAGTTCTCTACGATTATAACGCATTCCATAAACACAATAACCAACTAGAGAATAACCAGTTTGTATATTAACTATTCTTTTTAAGATATACTCAAGATCAACTGGTTTAATGAGGTTAAAGTTGGGTAAAGAAGCTGCAAACATTCTTAGATCATCTATACGATCTTCTTCTTCAGGTTCGTCATAAGGTAATATACGATCTGGATACACCATTCCCTTTCAGGCGAGCCAAAGCTCCTTTTATGTTTATTTATTTATTTTTTTGAAAAAATTTACGTGAATTCAATTTGTTACACAAGAGATTTCATTGCAACGTTGTGACTTTGTCACAACTTGTAACATTAATTTTCAAAACTTCAGGATATCCATAAAAATTCATGTGAGTAACAATAGCCTTAAGTTTTATAGACATCAAATTCTTTACCTTCTTTAAGTGATTAAGAGTTTCTCGTTTGTTGAGATAAGATATTTCATCATAACCAATATCATATGCAGAATACTCGTCACGACCAATAAAGGTAAATTCAATTTGTCTAGTTTCTTCCAAATTCATATTAAAGGTGACAATAAAACTTCTAAAATAAGTTGTTTTAGCATGAATTCTTTTCCAAGCCTTGCAAATAAGATCAAGTTCAATGTTTCTTTGCTTGATACTAATAGGATCCTTTGGTTTAAGGAGGTACCAAATTTTCTTTTGAAGAATAAACTTTTTCCACTTTCGCTGAATCATAGTTGCACAAATATTGTGATACTCGGTGTAAAGCATTTGTACAAGTTGTTGCTTTGTACCTTTTATACCCTTTAGTTTTACCCAAAGGTAATTAAAAGTTTAAAAAGTTAAAAGTTAAAAGTTAAAAGTTAAAAGTTAAAAGTTAAAAGTTAAAAGTTAAAAGTTAAAAGTTAAAAGTTAAAAAATTAAAAGTTTAAATAATTCTTAAGATTTTACTGTTGTACATGGTAATTGAACTGTAATCTTTGTTTTTTGGATTACAAAAAAAATCCATAAACTGTTCCAAAAATAAATCGGTAATTATTAATTTATTATCCATAAACGTGTAATTATTTAAACTTTCAATTTTTATACAAACAGTTCTGTTAGGGTATTCAATAACAAACGTATCATATAACCCATTATTAAACTCAAAAAAAGAAAAGTTTAAAACCACAAAAGGATCCATGGAAAACTTTATTACCTTTGTTATTACCCGAAGGTAACTTTAAGGTGTTATTTATTTTTGTTAAATAATTTCTTTAACGTTTCAAAAAGCATTTTTTGCAATAAAATTCATATTTTTTAGATGAACGATCTTTACAATTTTCTTTTAAACAAATTTTACGTTTAACTTGAGAAGGATTGCAACAAAATTTACAACTGTGTTTTATCTTGTCATGGATACAAATTTGAGAACCTCCGCAATCCCTGCAATATTGTTTTCTTTTATTGTGACAACAAATGTTTTTACCTCTACACCGCTTACAATTTCTCTGTTCAGTGTTATGAACGCAATAAAAAATCTTTCTTTTTGAAATAATTGGTTTTAAATTGTTTTCAAAATTTTCAAATAACTTTTCCATATTTTGTTTAAAGTTTCCAGGCTGTTCAACAAGGATATCAAAAACTTGGTAAATATCCATAACTTAAAACTTTTACAAGCAATCTCGTAGAGAACTTTACGCAAGAACTTTTACAAGTTGTTGCTTTGCAACAACGTCGTTGCCACGTAGTGGCAACTTTTAACCATTTTCATGGAACCCGAAGGTTTTTACAAGCAATCTCCAAAGGAGATTGCGGTATTTAAAGGTAGTCAATGTAATCTAAACAATACAACTTGTTCATTTCACCCATTCTTAATAAACGATCAGGTTTAAAAACATATTCAGCAATTAATCTCTTATTTTCTTCAAAGTTTATGCGTATCAAAAGGTAATTAATTTTGAAAACATAAAAATTAACTTGCTCAGTAGTTTTAGTTGCATCATAAACTGGAAAAAATACACGTTTAACTTGAGCTTCTTTTAAAAGTAGAGTAAAATTGACTTTGCGACCGCTGTTAAGAACTGTAACTTCACGATTTAATACTAGTTTCTTCATGCTGTCTGACATTTTAGTGTTATTTTCAGTTACCCAATAATAGAATGAATTGAGTTCTAATTTTTCATGGTATTTATTAAAAAAAACTGGGTTCAGTAGAACATTATAAACCACATTTCTCCTGACAATACGTTTATTAACAAGATAATCTGTAACGATTTGCCAATCGCTATCACAAAGTTCTACTTTACAATCAGGACAAAGTAGCGGAGAGTCTGTAGAAAATTCTTCATACCACTGATTTTTGTAAATAGAAGTTGAAATACACTCTTTGCAAAAAAAATGATTACAATTCTTAAGATAAAGTGCGGTACCAGGAGTTAAAACATTTACACAAACATTACAATACCTTTCAATATGATTAAAACAATGTTGTTCGTTTTTAATACAACTGCTTTTGCACCTTTTACCAAACTTGGTTAAAGCAATGCAACGAGTCATTTAAACTTTTAAACTTTTTATCCCTTCCAGGTGAGCCTAAGCTCATTTAAAATCTTAAGATCTCGTTGTAATTTATACAATTTATTTTTACCAAAACCTGATTTTCTTGATAATTGAATAACGTCATTTGGCCTTGTAACGTGACGAATGTGGCGGATACCATAGGCCTCTTTTCTGCATATAGGACATTTAAATAAATACCCATTTCCATTTTGTCTGAAATATCTAACATACTTATTTAAACAACGACAATGAAACTCATGAATACAACCACTATTCGTGATTTTACATAAAAAACCTTTGTTTAGAGTTTCTTGACAAAGAGCACAAACATCATCTGGAATAATTGTATCTACCAAAGGAATTTTATGAAAATCAGAACGATATTCGGCACGTATATGCTCACCAGGAAAGGACCATAAATTCTTATAACCAGGAGAATAAGAATCCACATTTGTTATAGTTTCTTTATTTAAATGAGAAATTAGATCTTCTTTAGTAAGAATATATGTCTTTCCACTATCCATATTCTTAAACTCATACTTCACATCTGTTTGTTTTTTAATGCTATATCCATTTTTAAAAGTGTAAGCTTCTAAATAATCACCAACATTTATTGAATCAAGTTTTTGGTCAATAATACCGAGTACTTCAGAATTATTCATTTCTTTTTAACAATATTTTTTTTTAAACCCTTTAGGGAACCCGAAGGTTTTTTTATACAAGCAATTAGCGGTGCTTTTAAACCTTGATCTTTTTAAACATACTAACAAGATCGTCCTCAACAGTAACTTGATAAGGTTGTTGAACAATAAAAGCTAAAACTTGATAAGCCTTTAATATAATCTTCAATTTTTTAAAAGGGTTATGTTCATTTAAAGAAGATTCTAAAAGACTCTTGATAAGTTCAGCTTCAATTCTAAAACCAGAAGTAGGATCATGGAAATTAATTTCACGAAGATAATGTTGAGTATGTTTATCAACACTTTCCATGTATGCAACAAGTCTTTGCATCAAATTAAAAGTTTTACCATTGCTTCTTATAAGCTCATGCAAAGAATTGAGTTTAGAATAATTGCTTTGGAGTACATCCCATGGATTTTGGGTATCAATAACGCTAAGATTATCCATGTTTAACTGACTAAGAGATCCAACAAGAATGTCCATATCATCACACACTTTCCTTTTCATTTCACTTTTATCCGACTTATATCCACCCTAAGGTGAAATGCGGTAAAAAGTTTATTCTATCCAGTGTTCAATGCAATTTTTGTATTTTTCATTCAATTCAACGATACTGTTTCTTGCAGTTTGATAAGAATAAATCCTTAACCCATTGCCAGTAAAATGTGTAAGTAGTGATTTCCAACAAATCTTATAAGACTTTGGAGAATTAACCATCTTAACTTTTATTTAACCCCTTCCAGGGAACCCTAAGGTTTTTAAAAGTTTTGTTAATTAAAATCCATTTCCTCTTGCTGGTTTTTTAAATTCAACTTGTACTTTATTAACATTGGGAACAAACTTTCCATTGACAAAGATATTTTCTGGGATATTCATAACAGTTTCATTTTTTACCTGAACAGCGTTGATTACACCACCATACAGTGCTGTATTTCCGGTAAAGTTGCAATTTGTGAAGGACAATGCAGAGGCAACTTGCGGGCGAGCCTCCATTTTAGAATGTCTATCACAAAATTCACTATTGTTAGTTACATGATTTTTACATTGGCATTTATGTTTAGTAATTGCTGTACATTGTTTGATAACCCCACAAGACATTTAAATAAATTTAAAATTAACCCTTCCAGGGAACCCTAAGGTTTTTAAAAGTTTTGTTAAAAATAAATTAATCTGGATCAATAGTTGAATCTTTAAGACCATGTCTAATATGATGAATCGCTCGGTCATAAGTGTATTGATCTTTGAGGTCCTTTATAACAAAAAAATTAATACGTTCAATGATATCAAAAGGTAAAGGACTAAATTTATTTAAAAGAGCACTCACGAAATTTTTATGTTGTTGAATACTTTGAAAATTGCACTCACATGTAAAACAATAATAAGAAGAATTATCCCAAGCTACATTTTTGGCATGAGATCTAACATCATCAAATGATTTAAAAGGAGATACAAAAACACCACAGCACTCAAAAGGTTGAGCGTATGGAAGACATTCCCCTTTTTTGTTCATGTCGCAACACTTTTGAATCTGTTTATACATAAATAACAAGTTTTAAACCCTTTTAGGGAACCCGAAGGTTTTTTTTACAAGCAAGCTGAGAACTTTAAAGTTGTTCTTTACAAATTGATAACACCAGGTGAAGCCCTTCTCATTTCATGACGAAATCCTGCATTACGGTTCATAATTTCTTCCTGTTCAATCCATTTAGGGTTTTCTTTCATAATAGGAAGATTATTTTTAACACAAAGATCCCTTAACATCCACCAGGAATATCTTCTGTTAGTAATTTGAACCAAAAAATTATCACGGTCAATCCAATTATGAGAATTCTTAATTACCTGCTCTAAGAGTTCATCTTTCCTCATAGCTATAATCCTTGGAATATTCTTATTAATAATAATGATTTGACGAACTGGTGGTGCAGTTTCAACGTTATCAAAATCCTTCTTCAAATTATTCATCAGCTCAAGATACAAACCTTCAGGCATTTCAGAACTCCTCTGGAACAACAACATGGATGTATTCATCTTTATTTACTTTATTCCCTTTAAAGTTCTCGCAGAGCGAGAACGACGGAACTTTAGTTCCTTTTCAGGCGAGCCAAAGCTCCTTTAAAAGCTAATCTCCAAAGGAGATTAGCGAGAACTTTTAATTGTTAAAACAACAACAGATCATCAAATATATCCGTAAATAAGATACATATTCCATAAATTATGTTCAAAATAGCAATAATAATAAACAACGTGGTATAGAAATCCATGGAAACTTTAATACTTTTACAAGTTGTTTCTTTGCAACAAAATTAGCAAGAACTTTTAAACCCATTTAGGGAACCCGAAGGTTTTTAACGAAAATAAATTTACTTCTTGGGAGCTTCTTTATATGTTTCTACAATTGGTTTGTTGAAGAAACTAGAAACTTTTTGAATCGCTTCAACACGGTTGCTGTGAGGAGGGACAGTGTAATCAGGAACATAAGAAGCAACTTCTTTGTAATTATTAACAAGTTCTTCAGTGGTCCAAGTAAAAAGACGCTTGAGGGGGCGAGGGTTGGGGTCTTGGACAGGATCCATCGCAAACTATAATTATACCCTTTCGGGGAAGCCGAAGCTTCTTTTTATTTTTTGTTTTTTTTTGAATTAAATACTTTCTTTAACAAGTTGGGCGCCCGATCTTGACCCAACCGCTCCAAAACCCATACATACCGTTTGGAGGAGATAGGAAAGGATCGGAAACAATGTTCTTGAGGGTTTCAAGGTTGTAAAGCCAGTAATCAGAAAACGCAATGAGTTGAGGGATAATTTTTTCACCATGGTACTTGATCATGCCGTCAAAAAACTTGTTGAGGTGGTCCTTGTTGATACCAGCCTCCTCAAAATGCTTGATAAGGAGCGTGGAAGAGGAACTCATCTTTCTTTTGTTTATACCCTTTCGGGGAAGCCTAAGCTTCTTTTTATTTTTGTTTTTTTTTTTGAAAATTTATGGAACTTTACTTAACTGGACGACCCTTTGCATCCCACGCGTTCCATATCTCTACCATACAAGATGGTGGTGGGAAAATCTCGTCCATAAAATACATAAGCTTTTCATCAGTATGATAATTGATGAAATCAATCATGGTTTGATCGTAGTGGATCCTGAGCATCTCGTGAAAAAAAATATCAACGTGGTTGTCATTGTAGTACTTCTTGAAAACAGTGGTGTCAAGGCTAACCATTCTAACAGTTTTAAAAGTTTTCGCTTCGCGATAACGAAATTACGCTTCTTTCTTTTATACCCTTTCGGGGAAGCCTAAGCTTCTTTTTATTTTTGTTTTTTTCACGTTCATTTTTAAACCAAACTTATAATCTTTTCAATAACATCGGGACAAAGGCCATCAAGGTGTTTAAAGTACCAGCAATTAACGCGATTCCTTGCTTCTAAACGATAACTCTTCAAACATGTACGCTTTATGTCTTGAGCATAATCATTAAATTCTGGATGAATAGCAATATTTCTTAAAAAATCTAAAATATAGCTATCATAGGCTTCATCAATTAGTTCTCTGTTTGCCTTAATTGTTTCTATTATAGCAAAACAATAGATTTTCATATTAAATCTACTAACTCTGTTAGAAGAATCAACCAAAAAACTAATATAAGTAGAAACTTGATTACTATCGGTAAAAAGTATAACTTTACTTTGTATTTCTTTAACAAAAGGCCATTGATAAGATATTTTAACGTACAATTTCATATCAGGAAATACACGCTGACCGTCAAATTGATTCCTATGTAAATGACAAAAGATGTTACCATTTCTTAACTTATTTCTACAAGGAGCTCCGTACAATGTCATACCACCGCAACAATTCCAATCGTCCATTCTAACTATTAATCCCTTTCGGGGAAGCCAAAGCTTCTTTTTATTTTTGTTTTTTTTGAAGAAATAATATTAATGGGTAATGATTTTATCAACTACAACTGGTTAAACCAAACTTATAATCTTTTCAATAACATCGGGACAAAGGTCATCAAGGTGTTTAAAGTACCAGCAATTAACGCGATTCCTTGCTTCTTCACGGTACTTCATATGACACTTCCTCTTAAAGTCTTCAAGATACTCAGCAAACTCTGGAAAATTGTCAAGCTTGCTTATTAATGTCATTACAAAACGGTCATAATGAGCGTAGTCATTCAACAAACCAATGTTAGCCTTGATAATTTCTATGGATGAAAACATTATTGTTCCAAACTCCATCTTAGCTTGATACAACGTTGTAGGAGGCATTAGAGAAGCGATATAATTCCTTAACTTCTTTTCACAAGAGAAAACACAAACCTTCTTACTTATCTGTTCAAGAGAAGGCCATTCGCCACCAAGTAAATAGGGGTAAAACTCCATCCTTACATCAGCCAAGACAATAACAGGTTGTTGATTCTTGTGACAATGACAATAAGTACCATTTTTGACCTTGTTTCTGCAAGCCCAACCAAACCCAGTCGTTCCCTTACAGATAACTGTCATTCTTTGGAAATGTAGCTAAATGTTTTCTTAGGTAATCTAAGGTTTGTTATTTCCCACTGGAAAATACCACCGGAAAGTTAATAATCACCTTTCACAAAACTAGTTAAATGGGTTCTAGCACTACCCGAAGGTAATGTAGAACTTTTTTTTTTGTTTTTTTGTTTTAAAATTCAATCATTTTGGAATTTCGCTGTAAAAAAATTTCCAGGATGAAGGTCCTTGAAGTTGTATAAGTTGCTCCCTAAGCATGGCGTTGTTTTTCCTTCGCTCAACAAGGAGCTGAGCTAGTTCTTTCTTCACCATCCTAGATTTTTCTATAGCCTGCAATAATTCTTCTTGCGTGGGCATTTTGTTTATACCCTTTCGGGGAAGCCGAAGCTTCTTTTTATTTTTGTTTTTTTTTTGTTTGTTGAGGAAAATTTACTCCTCGTCCTCCTCAGACTCGGACTCCGCCTTCTTCTTAGAAGCCTCGGCAAGAGCGGTCTTTGCGTGACGCCAACAGTAGTATTTGCCACCGATCTTGTCCTCCTCCGCAACGATGGAGCAGGAGTCACCTTTGGCAGTGATACCACAGCACTCGTGCTTCACAGCAACAACCTTGGCCTTCTTCTTCTTCTCGGAACGAGGAGAGATGTCGTCCTCGGAGGACTCGTCCTGGAGGTGACGCCAGACGCGGTCCATGACTTCCTTCTTGGTGCCACCGACACGAAGTCCGTTCTCCTTGCAAAAAGCGTTGAGAACTTCCTTGGTGCAGTTGCGAAGGTCGTCGCGCTGCTGGGCGCCAGAGGGATCGTCAAGCTTCTCGCTCTTCTCCTTGGTGGCGGTGGCCTGCGTGGGTACGTCCTTGACGTGCTCAAACAGGTCACGGATGCAACCCTTGACAAGCTTCTCAAGGTCCTGAGAGAGATCGTTGTCAAGGTCGTTCTCGGCGATGAACTTGGCAATGCGCTCGGTGATGCAGGACATTTTGAAGGCTGTAAGACTTTTGTTATACCCTTTCGGGGAAGCCGAAGCTTCTTTTTATTTTTGTTTTTTTTTTGATAAAAGTTACCGTTTAGTAGTAGTACCACTCGTAGCCCTCGCCAGCTGACTCCTCCTCCTCGTCGTCAGACGGCTCCTCGTCGTCAGACTCCTCGTCGTCTGGCTCGGTGATCTTGACCTTCTTGATGTTCTTCCAAACGATTTTGACAAGATCGTCCTTGTACTTGTCCTCCAAGTTCTTCACCTCAACCTTGTTCTTCGCCAACCACGCCTTGAGCTCAACAACCTTGAAGGCCTTGACCTGTTCGGCGGTATTGCACTCGTCAATCTTAGTCGGCTTCTTCTTCTCGGACTTCTTCTTGGGTTCCTTGCTTTCCTTGGTGATCTCGGTTTTGATAACCTTGATCTCCTTCTCCAGCGCGGCAAGACGAGTGAGCAGAGCAGCAGACATTGCAAATGTAAGAGCTTTCTTTTGTTATACCCTTTCGGGGAAGCCTAGGCTTCTTTTTATTTTTGTGTTTTTTTTGATGAATGTTTTACTGCTTGTACTTGTGCTTGCAGACCAAATTGACAAGAGAGTGCTTAGTCACTGGCAGGATCTTGACATCAACACACTTGGCAATCAACCAATAGCGGAGCTCGTACGCACTGAACTTGTAAAGATCAATGTGTTCGTCAATGTTGCGGACGATAACGTTAGAAGACATCTAGGCGCTTTGTTATACCCTTTCGGGGAAGCCTAAGCTTCTTTTTATTTTTGTATTTTTTTGTATTTTTTGATAACTACTGTTTAGTACCACTCATAGCCTCGCCAGCTGACTCCTCTTCGTCATCGGCAGCATCCAGCGCCAATGTAATTAACTCCATCAATTCCATATGTTTCGCAATATTGATAACTGGCGCAATTTCGGGAACAATTAGCTCTTTGTCGTTGGGGACGACAGCGTTAGAAGACATCTAGGCACTTTGTTATACCCTTTCGGGGAAGCCTAAGCTTCTTTTTATTTTTGTGTTTATGAATAAAGTTGTTAAACTACACGAACCACTTCCCAAACCCACTTGTCGTAATTGAAGTACTGCTTGTAACCATGCCTGGGAGTAGGAGGACAAGGGATAGGAGGCATTTCTTTGTTATTCTCTGCAGACCCAGGCCTAAAGTACATTGCCTTTTTGTTAGAAAGGGGTGTAGTCTTCATACACTATGTTAATATTTTGTTATTGTCTGCACAACCAGGCCTAAGGTACAATACTTTTTTGCTAAAAAGGGTACTTTCTTGACAACCTTAAAGACTTATTTACTATTCTCTGCAGACCCAGGCCTAAGGTATTTTCCTTTTTGTTAAAAGGGAAATAACGTATTTTACGTAACGTTACGTAATCTCTGCACGTATTTTACGTGAATTTACGTAACGTTACGTAAAATACTACCAAATTAGGTGGCTTTACGTGGAATTAACGGAGCGTTTAAATTGTCTGCATATTAATTTTTAATTAATTTAATAAAAAAAAATAAAAGTTTTAATTAAAATGCCAACAAAAACACTTAAACGTCTTTATGCGGATCTCCGCAGACTAAATAAACTCTCCAAAAATAGATTTGGAGGAACATCTGTTAAAACTTCAAGTAAAAAATCAGGAGTTAAAGGAGGTGTATCAAAAAATAAAGCACCACAACAACCACCGCCTAATCCAAATTGTGATATAATTATAAGAGATATTCAACAAACATTTTTAAGAATGGGTATAAATGGTATAGGTTTAAGAAGAAATAATTTTGATAGCGAATTAAGTCAAGAGGATTTTGCAACAAACGGTCAAACTTATCAACAATTGTTACATGCAATGTATAATGTACTTAGACAACAAGGGTGTTTAGATTATTTAAAATCTCATTTATTAGCTAACACAAGGTTATTGGCACTCAGAGGTGAAATAAATGTTATACAAAATCTTAGTAATAATGATGCTTTATGGGTAATATATAGAGTTTTAAATCCAAGAGCACAAACTGCTAGAAGTGGAGTTCTTTTAATAAATTAAACAATATCAAAATTATCAACGGTAACAATTTTTAAAGGTTCGTAATTTACAATTTTCATTATTTTTACAGTAATAAAAAGACTTATAAAAAGAAATGAATAAACTAAAAATAAGGAAAATAATATAAAGTAACCAAAATTAACTTTAGGATCAAAAATTTCAAAATTATTAGTACAAGATTTGTAATAAATTCTAAAAGGGTCCCTCATTTAAGTAATTTAAAATTTAAACTCTCAATTTTTTAAATGTATTTTAGTTTAAATTTGTTGGAAGATTTAAAGCTTGAGCCATAACAGTTCTTACCCTTTCAGCAAATTCTTTTGGAGTTTCGTTTTTTAACGGCTGTTGTAAAGGTAAGATTTCAATTGTAACATGATTAACAAACTGTGTCAATAATTTGTATAAAACAATAAGTTTATTATTTTCACTAAAAGATGGATTAAAATACTTATAATGATAATGTATAAGTATTGGTTGAACAGGTACTAATGGTATAAAAGCTCCAAGATTAAAATTAATTAAATATTTACCATTTGTACAAGTTCCTTCGGGAGCAATAAGTAAATTTCCCCTTTTTTCATGAATATGATTTATTATTTTTTGTGTGCAGTTAGAATTTTTTTCAACACTAATTCCATTACTAGCTTTTACAATACCTTTTATAAATTTAGCATAAACTGCTTTTATAACAATAGAAAATGGATGTAAAGTACATAATAAAAATCCATCTAAAAATGAACTATGATTATAAATTGTTACGAGTCCATCTTTAACAAAAAGATGTTTATTTTTAATATTAATACAAACAAAACCGCAAAAAAATCCAATAAATTTAGCAATTATATAAACAAAAAAATGATTCCACAACATTGGAAAAAACATAAAGGTATAATTGGCTACCATAAGACTGGTAATAAGTCCAATGATTCTCAATAAAGCAATTGGAGCTAAAAAGGTGTATTTAAAATAAGCATAATAATTATCACGATTTGTACCCCTTTTATAATCAGGTAAATGCATTTTAAATAAAATTAAAAGTTTCTTTAAATTTATTTAAAGACAAAACCTTATTAATATTAACGGCGTTTTGCCTATTAACGGCGTTTTGCCTATTAACGGCGTTTTGCCTATTAACGGCGTTTTGCCTATTAACGGCGTTTTGCCTAGTAAAATGAGTATAAAAAAAAACTTAGGTCAATATTTTACTATTTCAGATCAATTACAGCAATTTGTTTTTGAAAAAGTAAAATACAAATCGTCCCAGTTATTAGAGCCATCTTTTGGTGCTGGACATTTATTACAAAAATTTAAAGAATACAATGAAAACTACCCAATGGTTTGTTGTGAGATAGATAAATTTATAAAACACGTTGTTAATTTTAATGAATACCAAAGTGTATTATATGGAGATTTTACTGAGCAAAAGCTTGATGTTAAATTTAAAACAATTATAGGAAATCCTCCTTATGTAAAGGGGTGTAAAGGTAACCTTTATATTAAATTTATAGAACTGTGTTACGACTATTTGCAAGAAAATGGAGAAATGATCTTTATAGTTCCATCGGATTTTATAAAATTAACAAGTTCAAGTAATTTAATTACTAAAATGACACAAACAGGCTCTTTTACCGATTTCTTATTTCCCAACAATGAAAAACTTTTTAAAGAAGCAAATATTGATGTACTTGTATTTCGTTATGAAAAAGGTTTAACAACTTGCAAGACTAAAGTTAATGAAAAAGAAATGGTAATTAATGTAAATGATGGAATTATTACATTTACCGATTCACAAATAAACGGTGAATCCTTTAATAAACATTTTGAAATTTATGTTGGGCTTGTTTCCGGAAAAGACTCTGTTTATTGTGTTGATTTTGGTAATACACCAATTTTAATTGACCAAAAAACAACAAAAAAATACATTTTTACACAAACCTTTCCCACAACAGATACTAAAATTAACGAGCATCTTGAAGCCAATAAAAAAGAATTAATGGCAAGAAAAATAAAAAAATTTACAGAAAAAAACTGGTTTGAATGGGGTGCTCCAAGAAACATAACCCACATTAAAAATAATTTAAATAAACCTTGTATTTACATTAAAAATCTTACAAGAAGTAAAGAAATAGCTTTTGTAGATAAAGTTATGTATTTTGGAGGTTCATTGTTATGTTGTATTCCAAAAAATGAAAATGTAAATTTAGAGTTAATTAAAGATTATTTAAATTCTGATTTATTTCAAACAAATTATATTTATTCTGGAAGATTTAAAATAGGACATAAACAAATTAGTAATGCAATTATACCAAATCAATTTGTTTAATTTCCCAATAGACTAGTTAAATCATAATTAGCAAATTCTTGTGTTCTTTCAATAAAACTTCTAACACTATTTTGAACACAAACAAGTAATTCTTCAACTTTTATTAAGTACTCGCAATCAACAACTTTAAATTTAAATTCATTTTTCCAGTTAATTTGAAGATCGTTACTTGGATTACTAATAAATGTGTGTATATCAAAAATAGGTTTTAATAATACATCACCTGTTATTTTATTTTTTACTAAAAAATGGTACTCAGTTGATTTATTACGCTTTTGTTTAATTTGTTTTGCAGCTTGAGCTTGTTTAAGTTGTTCAAGAAAATCATTCCATGTTGATGAATATGGATAATCTAAACAACCTGTTATACTATAATAAATAGATCTTTTATTAACACAGTTATCAGATGACTTACAATCTGTAAGTTTAAGATTTATTAAAATAGAATTTATCATAATATCATAAAATGCACGGCATTTAGGTATTTCTATAACCCAGTCTGGATTTTTTTCAAGTAAAATTTCTTTCATTTTTTCTAAAAAAGGTATTTCTTTGATAGCACTGTTAATACGTCCATCAGCTTCTTCTTTTTCTTTTTTTAATTCAATTAATTTTGCAACAAAAACTATTTCATGGATAACCTTTTCATAAAAATCAGGATCATTGATTTTAAGTTTTAAATTAAATTGCTGAATTTTTTTTAAAGGATTTGATATACTCATTTTTTCAAACTTTAAAAGATCCATTTTACAAGTTGCCTTGGTTCTTTTATTTTTTAAAAAAAATTTAGATTACAGTAATTTAAATTTTTGTTAAAAAAAAGTTAAGTTTTCAAAAAGCTAAAATAACACCATTTTTTATTCCTTCTCTTTATGTGATTATCAATCTCTTTATTAAAAGCGTCATTAATCCTTGAACTAATTTTACGATATTCTATAATTAAATTAATTAAACGATCCTTTTCATTTTTTAATTCGTGTTCAGTAGCAGTGTAAATATCTAGTTCAGGTTCTGTATAAATAGTTATCTTTTCAGTAGTATCAGTAAAAATATTAGTAATAACCTTAAACATGGTCTTTTTCTCAGATGGTTCGCTTACAATGTGTTTAGGAGGGCCTTTATACCATTTTTCTTCAAGGAGTAATGTATTAATTGTAAGTAGTCTTTGAGCTTGTAACATACGATCTGTTTTATACTTTTTAACAATTGCAAAAACATTTGTTCCATAAATTGTTGAATAACGGTATCTAATTAATTCAGGTATAACAAATTGATTTACATCTTTAATTTCAACAACCTTTTTTTCAACATCTTTAACAAATTTTGAAATAGTTTCATCTGGAATTTGTTCTTTAACCAATAATGACCTACCTGAATGAAATTCACACTGTGTTTGTAATTTGTCAAATTGATAACTAGCTGTACGATGCGCTTCAGACTTTGCATCAAGTTTAAGATACGTTACAACACTTAAAATAAAGCTATTAATACCTGCTAAACTAGCTACAAGAATTGAACCCCATTGATAATCTTTTAATGAAACACTAATAACAGTACAAACAGCTGAAATAAAAATAGCAGGTAACATAAGATGGTATAAACACTGTTCGCAAAATGTTTTGGATTCAATGTACAACAACTTTTGACCTTTTAAATAAATTGCAATAAGATCTAAGGTTATGGATTCGTAACTTACCTCTCCATGATAAGCACCTTTAATAGATTTATAATATTTTTTAAAATCATTAATTGATTGTATAGGCACAGAATCTATTTCTACAATAGTGTCTGAATCTACATTTGATGGATCATCTGAACCATCTATACTAGGTTGATTACCGTTACTAGGTTGATTACCGTTACTAGGTTGATTACCGTTACTAGGTTGATTACCGTTACTAGAATTTTTAGGTGTTTGAATATTTTCCATTTTACTCTTAACATTCCCCATTATTTAAATTTAAATCATTTTTCTTTAAATGATATTTAACAACTTTTTTACGATCCATGTAAGTTTTATCAAACTGTTTGAAAAAGAATACTCTAATTTTCTTTTTATAACTTCCATGCAAAATTGGATTGACGTCTTCAATGTTTTTACTATTGTAGATAACCCATTTTATACTCTTTTTACAAATACCAGTTTGGTCATGGATTTTTTGTAAAGAAAGTCCATGTTTTCCAGATATTTCAAGTAAAGTTTCAATAACATTAATTTTATTCATTTAATTTAAAATTAATTTAAACTTTTCTTTAAGTTTATTTTTTAAAAGCTTTTATGAGATCGCTAACTGATCTTGGTTCGTCTTGTTGATCTTGTTCAACGTGTTCAATGATTTCATTTAAAATTTGTTCAACCGGTTCAATGTTTTCAACGTTTTCAACTTGTTCAGAGTTTTCATTTAAAACTTGTTGAACTTGTTCTTCAACACTTTGTTCAACACTTTGTTCAACAGTTTCAGGTTCTTTAGGCTCTGTAAAAACAATTGGAGGTTTAGTTTTAATTGCTTTTAAAAAATTATTTTCTTTTTGAACCGATGGAACAGACGTAACAGATTGGACTTGTGGAACAAGTGGAACACCCTGAACAGAAGGTTTAAATTTAGCAAGAACATTTGAGACAACATTTGTATCAATATTACTTACAAGTTTTGAACCTTGTAAAAAAGTAAGTTCTTTATTTACGGTTTCTTTTCTTTTTTCAGTGGGGCTATTACTTGGTCCAATTTGGAAAAGTGGTTTTTTCATTTTTGAAATGACAGATTTAAATTTCAACCCAGCTTCCGAAACAGTTGTTGCTACTTTATTTTCCTGATCTTCATAGATATCAACGTTGTTAATAACAATTATTTCGGGTTCCGATAAACCTTTTCCAGCAAATATACGTTCGTATTGTAACAAAACATTTTTGGGTATTGCAGGACTTTGTTCAATTAACCGGTCAATTTCAGTTCTTGAATTTTTAACGCACTCAGCACCACCTGAATTACGGTCTTTTATAGGCAAATTTAATTCAACTGTAAGTGTTCTTGCCAATTTTCCATAGTTTATGGAGCTAATTCTGTGAGACTCCATGAATTCAGATATTTTTAAAAATTGGTAAATAGTTGTCATAATTGCCGCAATTAAGTTTATAGCACCTATAATTTGTGGAACATATGGTCTTATGGATTCTGGAAAAGTTGCTTGTGCAAAATTTGCTGTACCTGCCACTGTACTCATTATAATTAGAGGTAACATAAAGTATAAATTTTTCTTTTTATAAATCATATAAGCCTGGTTATGCATCCAACGATAACTAGACGCAACTTCAGCCCAATTTTTTAAAAGTTTTGCTTGTTGTTGATGCCATTCTTTGGGTTCATTTTTTTTGGGTTCTTTTTTAAGATCATCTGAGTTCATTTCTTTAAATATAAATTTTATTTTATTTTAAAGTTTAATTTATTTTCTTTTTGCATGTGGTAATTCACCATTTAAACTATTACTTCTTCCTCTTTTTCCAAGAGCAAAAGGACCTGGAACACGTGTAAAAATACGTCTAATACCAGTTGGACCCCAAACGGGTGCTTGGGGAGTGAATCTTGGACCTGGATAAACGTTATTCTTTTTACCAAATAAAGAATACAAACCTTTAGCAAACCTATTAGTACTTTTCTCAAAATAATCATATTGATTAGCCATAATAATAAAGGCAGTTAATAATCCAGTAAAGCATATTATTATGTCTTTAAAATCATTTATAAAATTTTTAATATTGTCTTTAGTTAATAGATTTAAATAATAATTTGCATTTTGAAATAAGCGAATTGATTTTTTTCTCAAACTATTATTTTCTGGATAATTTATAATTATTTTTTCAGCAATTTCAATTTCTTTTTCTAATTTTGTAACAATTTTTTCTTTTTCTTGTTCAAATTTTTCAAGTGTTTCTAATGTTTCTTCATTTGTTTGACCAAACTTTGAACTTCTCATTTTTTTCCATCGTTTTACACCCTTTGAGGTTTGAACGATTACCCACATATTTTTATCTAAACCTTTTTTAACAGTTCCAACTGGAAAAAGAGTTGCACTAACACCTGGTGATTTTCTTCCAGCTTTTGCCGTATATTTACTTTTTTTTGAAGTTTTTGCTTTGCCAAACCTTGAACGTTTTGCTCCAGCAAATGCTTTTATATTCTTTGCAAAATTTGCACGACGACGAAGTGTAACATTATTTGAACGCTTTGCTCTATTTATACACTTCAGTGTTACCTTTCCATCTTTTGCAAGACCTTGTGCATTACACCATTTATTAAACGAACCAGTAGTTCCTTTCATACGGCTTCTACGATTAGCCTCTTGAATAAACCCTTTTTTAAAATTTTTACCAAAACGAAAAACTAGATTCATAAGACGTTTAACCTTATTCTTTATTTTTTTTTGAATAGATAATAAATAAAATTAAAATAATAATGGGATTTGGTGGAAATGGTGGGGTATTTAATAAAATTTTCATAAGACAAAAGGTCGTTAAAAGACAAAAGGTCGTTAAAAGACAAAAGGTCGTTAAGTTAATTAAATATTATTTTTTATATACTTTTTGATAAATTTGATAAGGTATAAATAATTCTGATCCTACTCTAATTTGTTGATTATATTCTTCTATAATATTATTATCTAAATTAAATTTTTTATAAAAAATGTCATCATCAACTTTCATTTTTTCACTATATTTTTTGGATTCACGTCTATCAACTAAATGAGTTTTAGTGTTAGTTTTACTGTGTGCAAAATCTTTAACATGTGTAGCTGTAAAACACGGACTAGTCTCTATTTTTAAATAAAGATATCTTTTATTATCTAGAGTTGTAAATGGGTAAAAAAGTATAACTTTTATGTTTTTAAAAGTTCCATTACACATGATAACGTGGTTATCAACAAGTTTTTCATACATTGCACGTTTTTTATTAAAAAACGTTAAAGGTTCATTTTCATTTATAATATTATTTGGATGCTTTTTATTAGTCCAAAAAGAATCATGTGAAATAAAACATTTTGTTCCACGATCTCTTGTTATATCATTGCAATTATCATTAATTAAACTATAAAAAATTATATTACCTGGATCTTCAAAAACATACGCTCCTCTTACAAAACAATTTTTATTTAATTTTATATTTAAATCATTTAAAAATCTAAATAATTTATCAACTGTAGGTTGATTACAAATATAAGCTTGTTTTATTTTTTTATTATAATCATAATTTCTTTTAACTAGATAACCTCCAACAGCAGCAGTTGTTGCTACTCCTGCTATTATTTTTTTAGGGTGTTTTTTAATAAAATTTTTTACTCTTTGAAATTTAGAAATCTTAACTTTATTTTGCATTATTTACTTTAATTAAATATTATTTTTTTAGGTTCATCATTTTTTAGATAAAAAAATTTAATAATTTCAATAACTTTATTTAATGTAGGATTGCAAATACCAATGGTTTTTGCAATTTCAGATTTATTGGGGTGTTTTAAACCATAAACTTCTTTACAAGTATAAAAAAGTATTCCAGCAATTTCAGATTTTGTAGCAATACCCAAAAGATGTTCGCGAGTATGCTGTTTAATAAGAATCATAGTTTTTATAAATTTAAAAGGTAGGTTAAATTGATTGACATATCTTTGATACATGGATTCGTTATCAGAATCTTTATAAAGAATCCATGAATAATTTTGGTCTTTTTCAAAAATTTCTCTAAAAATCTTTTCACCCTTTGTAAAGTCTTGAGAACCTTTGATATCAAATGCATCAGCTATATCTTCACGATTACGTTGCTGTTTTTCACACAAGCAAGCATAAAAAATACAACAAGCTTTCATACCTCTACGATTACCACCTCTTTTAAGAATGTCACTTTTTAAGATTATACCCCAAAATAATTTTGCAGTATTAAAAACTATAGGTGAAAGAGTTAAACGTTCTTGTATTTTTTCAAATGAATACTTGCCTTCATCAAATGCTCTTTGTTTTGATGTATAACTTGTTCTTATAGCAATTTTAGATAAATTTGTATATCTTTTAACACCATTTTCATCAAGATGCCAAGACCAGTGGTATTTAGGAACAAAAGTATTACCTGTATCATAAGGATTTGTAGAGTCTAAAACATTACCACAACGAATTCCACTTCCATTTATAACACCTTCTTCAACATAATTATTCCATTCTGGATCATCGCTAATTATACTTGATTCTTGAACTAGACCACATTCAATACACACTATATCACCTGATCTGATTGTAAAAGTATCTTTACAACTTCCACAACCCTTACAATTTGTATTTTCTTTTTCACAATTTTCAGTTTTTAAATCAAGGCGACTTGTAAAAAAATCACTCCATACATCATCGTGATCAAGTGTTTGATCCATTTTAATTTTGTTAAGTTTTATTTTTTAAAGTATTTAAACGATTTGTAAAAAAATAAAAAAATAAAACTTAAAAATAAATTCTTTGTTAAAGATAAACCCAGATAAAATGGCCGATGTTACTCAAAATATATCTGCACAATTATTTGTAAAGGAATTACCTCCAACAAGTCTAGGAGATTATACAGGTTGTAAAAGAGATTTTAGATCACCATATTTAACAACATGTGTTAATAACGTTGATTCCGATGTTGCTGTTGAAAATGCATTTCAATCACAGCTTAATTTAAGTGAATACTATAAAAGTCCATATGTTTTTGATACTATGAAAAGAGATTACATGTCAAAAACAATGGACGCGGCCTATGAAACTCAAGAAGTTGATCTTACCCCACCTCAATTAACTGATGAAACTGGTTCGCAACCAATTGATGTAGTAGATTTTGTTAAAACTGGCAAAGAGTCATTTGGTTCTATGGATTCAACAACAACTATTTTGGGTGTTTTAGTTGCTGCAGTTCTTATTTATTTATTTTTAAAAAATAAAGATTAATTAATTTAAAAAATTAAACTCAATTAAAAAAAATGAGTTTAACTGCAGATGAAATTGAACAAACTGTTTATGAAATCCTTAAATTAAAACAAAATAATCAAGAAATTGGTGACCGTTTTATGGAATTTAGAACAAAAAATAAAATGTTTTATGAAACTATTTTAAATGGAGATTTTCAACCTGAAATATTTAAAGAAATGATGAAAAGAAAAAGAGAACTAGAATCAGGAAAGGATCAATATTCAGTTGATGTGAAATTTGGACAATATATGGCAGAAAAATACATTGATCCAGTTAAATCTAAATTAAATTCTAAGAGTTCTTAATTGGTCAGTTATTTTTCTAACAGTTGAACTTGAAAAAGGTTCAATAACCTTGTTTAATAAATCATAAGTTATACGAGTTTCAGTTTCATTAAAAATTACTTTAACTTTAAAAGGATAATAATCATTACATACAAAATAAATAACAGAATATAATTTTAAATTACTTGAAGCTATTAATTCTTTAGTTTCTTCAATTACATTTTCAATCTTTGCAATTAATTCTTGATTTGAAATATTAAGAGTTTTTTTAAATAAAATAGAGTAATTTGTAAAAACGGTAATTTTATTTATAAAACTATATCCATTTACATTATTAAAAATCATTTTTATATTTTTTTGTGCAGTCGGTAAATCTTTTAAACGTGTTTTTTCAGATGATTCCATTAATTTTTCAATTTTTATGGAAACCCCATTATAAATAAAAGAATAATATACACATAAAAAGATATATCCATTTTTCAAACTACCTTTATTTTCTGTAAAACCAAATGGATTATCTTTGTAATATATCATAATATTAAGATATATATTCAAAGCAGTTTGTAAAATTTTATCAAAAAGATCTTGGTTTTTTAATGATCTATTTATTAATTGTTCCATTTGTTCTTTTACTTGGTTAAATTGGGTTTCTTCATAAGTTATACCTCTTTTTTGAAGTACATTCAATTTATCTGCTGTAACGGAGTTTGCATTAATAAAAGTTCTGTTAAATCCATATGGATCAACAGAAGTTTGAGATTGTTCTTGAATACTTTGTTTAAAATCTGGAAAAGAATTACTTTCTTGTTGAGAACTTTGAGATGGCATAAAATGTTGATAAAGATCGTCAAAATCTTCGGTTTCGTCAGTTTGTTCTTCAAGGTTTTTTTCAACAATGTATCCATTTGATTCAATACAATCAATTAAAAACTTTCTTTGTTTTTCAGGGTTTCTAAACTTTTTATTAACATAAGTAGTTACAAGGTGTTTTATTATTTTACTTTCCATTTAAAAACTTTTTATCTTATTTTAAGCTTTTATTTAAAATAAAATTAATTTAAAAAAATAAAATAAGTTATATTAAGTTTTAAAATGCAAACTTTATTTATCACAGAAAGTTCTTCAGAAGACGATGAAATTTTTTGTGATAAAGAAAGTAAAAAGGAACAGATTATTTTAAAACAAATTGAAGAAGATCTTGCAACACATGATTTTTCAAAACCACATGTTACTAGAGAAGATATTCAAATAATGATTGGAATGAAAGTTAAAAACGTTAGTTACTACCAGAGAGCTCTCGTTCATAAATCAATTTATAAAGCAGTTAAAAGATACAATAAAAACGATATTCAAGAGTACCTTTTACAACACAATGAACGTTTAGAATTTTTAGGAGATTCTGTTTTAAGTTTAATTGTTGCAAATTTTCTTTACCATAAATACCCTGACCGCGATGAAGGTTTTTTAACAAGAATTAAAACAAAATTAGTAAATGGATCTCAACTTGCAAAATTAGCTAAAACAATTAACTTAGGAAAATTTATTTTAATGAGTAACCATGTTGAAAATATTAAGGGAAGAGAATCTCAAAAAATACTTGAAGACACGTTTGAAGCCCTTTTAGCAGCAATTTTTAATGATCTTGGATTTGATTCAGTAAATAGTTTTGTTTTAAATATAATTGAAACACTTGATTTTAATGAAATTTTGGTAGAAGACAATTATAAAGACCTTTTATTAAAATATGCTCAACATGATAAAATAAAACCTAGCACCCCTGAATATACTCTTATTTCAACAGATGGACCTCCTCATAATAGAACTTTTACTGTAGCTGTTGTTATTAATTCAATTCAACATTGTCAAGGAACTGGTAAAAGTAAAAAACAAGCTGAACAAATTGCCGCATTTTTAACTTTACAAAAATTTAAAAGTTAAAATTAAATTTTTAAATTTTTAATTTTCGTTTAAAATAAAATAATGATTAAAGTTATAAATTTATAAATTTAATGTTTTATTCATTTGGTAAAAAGAAAGCTCCCGCTGGACTTCCAGCACCCGATGAAGTAGCTGCAGGTGCTGGGGAAGCTGCATTTGGACGTTATCTTAGATACGGCCGCAAGACTCTTTTTGGACGTCGGTATTTTGGTGGTAACCAAGCTATGATGAAACCAATGGCTTTTGGCCGTCGTTACCCCCAGTTTGGTAACCAAGAATGTGGTAATCCAGAAATGATGAAACAAACTATGAACCCAATGGGTTTTGGACGTCGTTACCCTCAGTTTGGTAACCAATGTGGTAATCAAGAAATGATGAAACAAACAACAAGGTTTGGTCGCCGTCGTCGGTACAGACGCAAAGCTGGTAAGAAAGGTAAGAAAAGTATGGGTAAAAAACCACCTGCAAGCTTAATGAAAGCGTGCAGAAAACATCGTATCAAGTGCACTAAAAAAGTAGGTAAAAAACTTCGTTACAAAAAAATAAGTGTTCTTAAAAAACAACTTCGTAAAAAACGTCATTTAAAGAAACGTAAAAGTTCCAAAAAACGTAAAGGATCAAAGCGTCGTAAAAGCACCCGTCGCCGTCGTTCAACAAGATTTTCACTTTTTGGAATTAAATTATAAAACAAAAATAAAATAAAAGCTTTTAATAAAAAGCGTTTAAATGTTAAAATATTCTTATTTTGGCGTAAAAAAGAAATATCCAAATCTTCGTTTTGTACAGACAGGTAGTATTAAAGGTAAGCCAATTGGGTATTATACTGAAATAATAGGACCTCTACCAAAACCGTATAAATTTAAGAGAAAACCACCACCTAGATCATCGCCAAACCGTGAGGCAAAAGCTCTTGGACCACTTTTCACATACCCACAATTTGGCCGTCGTCGTTCAAAAAGTAAGGGGAAAAAACCGCCTGTAAGGTTAATGAAAGCTTGTAGAAAACATCGTATCAAGTGCACTAAAAAAGTAGGTAAAAGAACTGTTTATAAATCAAAAACTCTTTTAATGAAACAACTTCGTAAAAAACTTCGTTCTAAGAAACGTAAAAGTTTTAATTTACGATTTGGAGTTAATAAAAAAAAAACGAGATCTTGAAAATAAACTCATCCATGTACAAGCACTTTTAAAACAAGTAAAAGAAAAAGAATACATGATAAGCAAAAAACCACAAATATTAGAGCAAATTAAAGAACTAGAGAAATCCTTAAAAAAACTTGAAGAAGTAAATAAACAAAATGTACCTCACCTAACTGGTAGTGGAAGATACACAATGAATCAAAGAAACGTTTGGGCGTCAAATAATAAAGTATTAACAAAGGAACAAAATAGAATTAAAAAAAGAATTGATAGGTTAAAAAGAAGACTTTAAAAGGAATTTCTACGAATTTAAATTCGTTAAAATAAAAAAATTTATAAAATTTATTAAATTAATAAAAGTTAAATTGATTTAATGAATTTTAACCAGGCTAAAAAGATATTGGAATTACCAGATGATTTTAATAAAGAAATGGTAAAACAAAAATACCACAAATTAAGTTTAAAACATCATCCCGATAAGGGTGGTAATGAAGAAGACTTTAAGAATATTACATTGGCATATGAATTTTTAACAAAAAACCAAATACCACAACCACTACCACAATTTAATGTTATAAATTTAAATGACATATTTAGAACATTTTTAAACCAAGGTAATGCATTTAAAAAAAATTCTTCATTTTTTGGTTTTAAAAAAGAAGTAAATTTAACAATTTCACCTAGAGAATTCCTAGAATCTACTACAAGAGAAGTTGAAATAAATCATAAAACAAATTGTTCATGTGAGCAAAAATTTTGTAATAATTGTAGAGGTTTTTCTTTTAGTAACTGTAGTAATTGTTTAGGAGCTGGAATTGTACAACAATGTGAAAAATGTGTAAATGGTATTATAACAACTAAAAGAATACAAATTGTATCAATACCTAAAACAAGTCTTCAACCAATTGTTTTGGAAAGTGTTATTATTAATTTAAAATTAAATGACCCCCAATTTTTTGTAAAAGACGACAAACTTTTTTATAATTACAATATAAGTCTAAAAGATTCATTAACAGGTTTTAACAAAACCTTTAAAGATCCTTTTGGAATTGAACACTCAGTAACGAGTAATACTATTATTAAACAAAATGATGGATATTTCATTACAGATTCTTTTTATCTTTTATTTAACGTTATTTATCCTAAACGATTACTTACACAATTAAAACACATTGATTTTTAATCAATAAAAATGACGAAGCACACCACGTGGATGGGCTCTACGTTCTCTCGCATTTTGATGTCTATTGTATTCTTCTCCATTTTGAACTTCATCTGCAATATCAGCTAGTGTCAATACGACACGACCTGTACCAACACCAACATCGTATAATGTTTTTCCAGTATGACCAGTTATATTTCGCATTCTTTCTCTTCTACTACCTAAACTACCTTTAGCACGTTCATTATAACTTCTACGTACGCCTTCTCTAGCAATAAGCCCGCCTCCAAGAAGAGCAGCAGCTAAAGCAGCTGATCGCTTTGGGTTATTACGAATCATTTGTTTGATTCTTTGGGATTTATTATAAATACCTTGTTTTGCTCTAGCATACCTGCTTCCAAAACGAACTTTTCTTGTTGATAAATCATGTAATCCAGCTATTGCATGGAGTTCTGCCTTGGTAAGTTTTGGTTTTTTTAAACGTTTTAGAGCAAGACTTTCAGCTAGTTTATTTGCTGCAAGTCTATGCATATCCCTTGTTGTTCTTCTACCCCTTTTAGTTACTTTTAAAGCATTTAACCCATCTTGTGCTTCTTTAACACCAAAAAGAGAACGCCTTAGTCAATAATTTCTTTTGCGCCTTTTACCAAAAGATGTGTATCTAGAAAATGGTCCTCCTACAGGGTAAAGTGACCCATCAGGTTGTCCCATAAATCCTATGCTATTTGGCCCGACTTGTGTAGGAACTTGTTCGGTAAAAAATGGACGATAAACACCATAAGTTGGAAGTGAATTTGGATCAAGTCCAAAACCAGGTGGGCGATTCATGTTATTTGCAGGTGTAACTACCTGTGAAGATTGTGAAAGAACACCTTGTTTTTCTTCTGGTTTTTCGTTATATCCATAATTTGCAGGTTGTTTAAAATCCGCTGCATCACCAAAACGGAAACGCCTTGAAAATTTACGACGGCGGGTGTTTTTACGTTTTTTGGAACTTTTACGTTTTTTGGAATTTTTACGTTTCTTTAAACGAAGTTTTTTAGCAAGTTGTCTTTTAAGAACACTTATTTTTTTGTAACGACGTTTTTTACCTACTTTTTTAGTGCACTTGATACCATGTTTTTTACAAGCTTTTAATAATCTTGCAGGTGGTTTTTTTCCAACTTTTCCTTTGAGAGTTCTTCTCTTTCTACCAAATGAAAATAAAATTTTATTTATAATAATAATCGTTATTTTTATTTTAACTTTAAAATAAAATTAAATAAAATTAAATAAAATTAAATAAAATTAAATTAAGTTACAGAATTTTCTAAACTTACGCCGCAATAGCTACGTTCTGTATCAAGTTGTTCTAAGGGAATATAAAGTGGAATTTCTCGTTTCAATAAAGGGTCATAGTAATTAATTTTTTTAGAGTAATCAAGAAGAAATTCAAAATTTTTAATAAACTCAGATCCATGACCTATTTCTTCAGACATTACATGAGCAAATTCATGAATACCTACATATGTTATTAAATTAAGATCTTCTAAAGTTAATCCATTTTTAGTTTTTTGCAAACAAAACGACATATTCTTTTTATTAATAACATATGCAGCCTCATTTTCCATATTTCCTATTTCTTTAAGAGTAATCCCTTGATTATAATTCCTAATAAGTCTTTTAACAGCTGTGTCATTTGAATATCTTTGATCATTTTTAAGGTTATCTGTTATAATCTTAAATTTCATACTCAAAACTGCTAAAATATCAGCTCTTAACTGTGCATCTGGTCCTCTTCTTACTTTATATTCTTTATTATCAATTACACTTATTAATGTTTCTGTACCGTCATAGATATAAGTGTAAAAAAGGTAAGCAGCAAGTAATAAACACGCTGTTAAGAATATTTGATTTTTAATTTTTTTCATCAAACTTTAACTTTACATTTATTATTTTTCAAAAAAAAATAATTTAAAGTTTTGTGCTTTTTAAGCTAAAAGCGAAAGTACTTTAAATGAGTTGGGAAGCACGTGAAAAATGTGAAAATAGTCAAAATCTTATTTTTCAAACACTTGATTGGTATAATACAGACACCGAAAATTTAGAAACTGATAAACTTGAATATAAAATTTATGTATTTGGAATCAATATAGATCACAAACCAGTTCGTCTCCAAATAAATGGATTTTTTCCGTTCTTTTTTATAGAAATCCCGGGTTCGTGGGATTCCACATGTATTTATAAAATGAAGGAACTTCTTTTTGGCGTTCAAGACATTGTTTATCTTGAAAGAAAAAAGTACTACGGTTTTGAAAATAATAAAATTAGAAAGTTTTTAAAATTAAGTTTTTACAATCTTAAATCAATGAGATCCATGAAGTATCGTTTAGAAAATAAAGGTATTCTCCACCCGGAACGTCCAAATGTTATATTTTTTCCAATTTATGAAGCCAATATTGATCCTATTCTTCGTTTTATGCATATTCGTGATATTTTAAGTGCTTCATGGATAAAAGTAAAAAATGTTAAAGTAGTTGAAGACATCTTTCACTGTGATTACACTTCAGTTAGTGACTACCCTGAATATAACTTTCGTATAAGTGACATAAGAGTACTCTATTTTGATATTGAAGCCTGTAGCGAAGATGGGTCATTTCCAAATGGACTTAAACGTAATGACCGTGTTACTCAAATTTGTTGTATTATAAAAGACACTGTAACAAAAAACACAAAAAAGTTTCTTTTTAATTTAGGAACAATTGATCCAATTGAAGACACAACTGTTTTACAATTTCCTTCTGAAAAGAAACTTTTACTTGCTTATTCACAATTTATAAATGAAACAGATCCAGATGTCATTGTAGGTTACAATATCTTTGGATTTGACAATGGATATCTTTTTGAGCGTGCAAAAGTTTTAGGTATTGAAGAAAACTTCAATTACCAATCTAAAATCAATTACTTTACTCAAATTGAAAAGAAAATATTAAATAATCAACAATCTGGATTCAATGATTGGAAAATGACTAAACTAATTGGAAGAACCCATATAGACCTTCTTCAAGTTATCAAAAAGGACTTCAAACTTGATAATTACAAACTTAACAATGTTGGTGAGCACTTTTTAAAGCAAGGTAAAGATGACGTATCACCCAAAGAAATTTTTGAAGCATGGTCTGAAAAAGGAGATCGTGAAAAAAGAACACGTGTTGGAAAGTACTGCGTACAAGATACTAATCTTTGTTTATTACTTTTTGAAAAGTTTGCAGTTTTAGCAAATCACATTGAGATGGCTAAAGTAACTAGGGTTCCCTTAGAATATCTTATAACTCGCGGACAGTCTATCAAAGTCTTTAGCCAAATTGCTTATGAAACTCGTAAAATGGGTTACCTTATACCAATGTTACCAAAAGAAAATAAAGATTCTAAATTTCAAGGTGCTACGGTACTTGAAGCAAAGACCGGCTATTACACACGTCCAGTTGCTGGATTAGATTTTGCAAGTCTGTATCCAAGTATTATGATTGCTCACAACATGTGTTACTCTACAGTTGTTTTAGACCAAAAATACCAAAACCTTGAAGGTTTTGAATACTCTACAATTGATTGTGGTAATAATGCAAAATTTACATTTGTTCAAAATCAACCAGGTGTTCTTTCAGGTATTCTTCAAAGTTTGTGGAAAAATCGCAAGGTTACTAAAAAAGAAATGAATGCAACTACAGACCCATTCTTAAAAACAGTATTAAATGCCAAACAACTTGCTATTAAAGTAAGCATGAATTCAATTTATGGTTTTACCGGTGCAGTTGTTGGAGCACTTCCTTGTTTAGAAATTTCTCAAAGTGTTACAGGTTGTGGGCGTCAAATGATTGAACAAACCCAAAATTACGCAAAAGACCATTTTCAATGTGAAATAGTGTACGGAGACACGGACTCATGTTATGTAATCTTTCCAGAACCTGTTGACACCGATGGAACTTTAACAACTCTTTTTAAAAAAGCAGAATTTGCAGCTGCTGAGATTTCTAAAACCTTCCCAAAACCCATAGAACTAGAATTTGAAAAATTTATGTATCCATTGATTTTGGTTGCTAAAAAAAGATATATGTATCTTGAATGGACAGACCCCAAACAACACAATGGAGAAATTGAAGCAAAGGGTGTAGAACTAGTTCGTCGTGACAATTGTCCATATGTCAAAGAAACACTTGATGCAGTACTTAGTCCAATAATGTTTGAAAATAATCTAGAACAAGGTAAGCTAAAAGCAGAAATTTTTATTGATCAATTACTCAATGGAGAAGTACCAATTAAAAAATTAATTATTTCAAAAAATTTAAGAAATGATTATAAAAACCCAGCATCAATAGCACATTACCAGTTAGTTGAAAAAATGAAACTAAGAGATCCAAATGGAGCTCCAAAACCAGGTGACCGTGTGCCATTTGTGTATGTAGATATTGGTGATCCTAAAGCTTTAAGTTGGAAAAAAGTTGAAGATCCTGAGTATGCCCAAGAAAATCAAATAAAAATAGACACCCTTTATTATCTTGAACACCAGCTTAAAAATCCACTCAAAACAATATTTGATATTCTTTTGGGGGAAACGAAATGTGAGGCCATGTTTAATAGACCAAGTTTAATGAAAGCTAAAAAAGAAGAACAAGCGAGTATCCATACTGCTAAAAGAATTAAAGAAAATAATCACGATATTCGCAAATTTTTTCCTACGAAAAATTAATTTTAGTGTTTCTTTTTATAAAAATAAATTCCAACACCAATTGATGCTAAAAGAATAACTAACGCTATTCCTATTTCAAATTTTGTTTTATTTTCCATACCAAACCTTGATTTTTTATTTTTGTTATCCATTGGTTAATTTAAACTTTTATTTTAATTTTAAAATAAAAGTTTAAATTAAAATGAAAATTGCAATAATTTCAGTTATGTATAAACCAAAAAATGTAGAAACATGGTTAGAACTCCATAGAAATCTTGGAATTAGCCGTTTTTATATAAGATTAGAAGATACACCAGAATTAGTACAATACCTAGAATCACAGCCTGATGTAAATCTACAAGTTGGTACAAGTGATGCATCAGATCAGTATAATTCTATTATGGACCGACAATTAAAAAGAGCAAATGAAGCAATAGAACTTTGTAAAAAAGAACTTATTGATTTTTTAATTCAAATTGATTGTGATGAGATTTTAGAAGGAGATCTTAATGAAATTATTAATTTACCAGATAATATAGATACTTTTTGGATGCAAAATCATGAAGCAGTTTATGAAGGAATACCAACTAGTAAAGACAATTGTTTTCATGCTAAAATATATCGCAATTGTGAAACAGAATACTGTGCTGCTTATATAAATGGAAAGGGAGGGTGTAGAATAGGTGATACAGTTAGCTCAGATGGATGTCATAGATTTAAAGGTAAGCTTGGTGATATAAAATTAAAAAAAATGATTGTAAAACATTACGAATCATGTGATTTTGAGCAATATATTAAAAAATATGAAAGGTATAAAAAAGGTGCAAAAATAGATACTATTCCATTTCCTTATTATCGTGAAAGCATACTTGCAAATGGTGATAAAAATACTTTAGAAAATATTTATAAAAAATACCGAACAACTGGTCTTTAAATCTTAATACCAAACTTGCTTAATGATCTATCAATTTTACTAAACATACTGTCACCGAAATTTATATAAATTACATAAACAACTATATATAATAATACACTAGTTGTTATATCAGCTGAGAAAAAAGGTTTTGCTATAAGATAGTAAAATACTAAAAACCCTACAAGAAAATAAATTGGATTAACTGCTGAAATACCAAGCATTTTTTTATACCTTAAACATTTATTTTTTTTTTGAATTATTTTAAATTTATTTTTATATCATATTTTATGATATTAAGACAAATTTACTCTCTTATTACTTTAATCTACCTGTCATAAAACTCATCAAAGAGTTTATTTATCTTTTCTTTATTGTTTTAAAAAATGGGAGTTTAAAAAAACAATTGATACCATGGATTTTACAAATAGATTACATAAAATTTTAAAAGTTTCTCCTTTAGAGAAAGTTGTAAAAAGAATGTTACGTTTAATTGGAGTAAGCAAGACCACCCATACCTGACATAATGCGGAGAACGTTGTAATTGACTGCATAAATCTGAAGGGAATTTACGTAATCACCTTGGAAGTAAAGCTGAGCAGTGTCAATGCGGGAAAAGTTGCATGTGCCAGATGGTTGATGTTCCTCAGGGCGAAGAGCAAAGGAATAAACTCCAATAGAATCAGCAACACCTGTAGCACCGAAACCTGTATGGCATTCCCAAATTTGATTACGGGTAAAGTATTTAAGATTGCGTGCAGTGAAACGATCAGTTCCGTTAAGAATGATCTTGGTCTGGAGAGGAGTGGTAGAACCAACACCGCCTCCTGTAATAGCAGATGCACCAGCTGGTGGAGCAACAACAATGCTTGAGGGAGTAGCTGCACCAACCACAGAGTCAAGAGACGAATCACCTGCAACAAGTGAAGATGGTGATCCAACCCAAATGAGTTCCTTAACGGGGTGGTTAAAGTTGAGGCGAATGGTGTTGGTAGAAGAAGACCCTGACGAAGCTTCTTGCTGTGTCTGGAGCTGGTCAATAAGGTACTCGTGAGCGTTCTGGGCAAACTGGCGACGTTCAGTGGTATCAAGATAGACGTAATCAGCATACACGGCAAGATTGCAAGATGTAGCAAGACCAGTAACAGCATTGCTACCAGGTGAAAAGCACCAAGCAGTAATGGGGTTAAAGGTAATGTTAAATTTAACTTCATGGTACTGGAGAGCAATAAGAGGAACAGCAAGACCAGGGTTGCGGCAGAACCAGAACTTCATGGGAATGTAGCATTCAGAAGGAGCTGATGCAGTGTTGGTAAGACCGGTACCACCCTGGTGAGTGTATGACATGCGCTGGTACTTAGTGGATTCAACACCACCAGACTGGTTATTAATAACTGGCTCAGCACCTCCGGCAGTGAGCTCACCTTGGGAACCTGTGGGGTTGCATTCGCAGAGATCACGCCAGACTGTAAGCCATGTACCATAGTGACGATCAATGAGCTGACCTCCGATTTCAATTTCAAGAATCTGGAGGAGAGCGTGGGAAAGATCAGAACCAACAACGGTAACACCAGATGCAATAAGTGCAGCAGGGTTGTACTGAATCCAAAGATTCTTAAGAAGATCTCCGTTACGAGAAATGGTAACGCTTACACGTGAGCCAGGTGCAACGGACCCGTTGATGGTCTGTTGAATAGACTCAATCGCAAAGTTTGTGTGACGACGATAAACTGATTTGAAGAAAGTAATTTGGGGTTGTCCGGTGAGGTATATGTCTTGAGCCCCGTAAGCGACAAGTTGCATGAGTCCTCCTCCCATTTTTAGTTAATGTGGTTGTTTTGTACTTTTTACAAATATTTTATTTTTTTAGGAAATTCCGAAATTAAATTTAATTAATTTTAATTTTGAAATTTTTTTAAGGTTTCTTAAGAAATTTTTAAATTTTTAAATTTTTTAACTGTTCATTATATTTGGATTTATTTTACCAGGTGGAAATGAATGTCCATATAAAATCATATAAATAAGTAGCACAGCACCTATTAAAATACTTCTATCAATAGCAACTGGGTTAGATTGTTTTAAAGCGTATTTCATAATAGCGTAAAGAACGGCTGTAATTATTATGCAATGCAAAACCATTTGTGTTCCATCTTCTTGCATTTTACTTAACCTTTTATTTTTTTTTTAAAATAAATTTTGATTTATTTTACCTGGTGGGAAAACTTTTCCAAAAATTACTAGATATAAACTAATAAGAATACCATAAAACAAGCTTCTTTCTGTAGCTACTTCTTCGTTGTAATTAAAAACTAGTACAAAAACTAAATAAAATGAAACTATAATTGCAACTTTTAAAAGTAATTCTTTTACAAGTTTCATTTAAACTTTTAATTTACTTTTATTTTAAAAAAAAAAGTTTAAAAAAAAAGTTTAAAATTTTAGTCATTTCTAATTCCTTTGTATCTTGGATGCCTTGGAATTGAGTCTGCAGTTAATCCGTTAAAAGTATAAACAAGTATGGTACCAATGGGATGATCTACTTTATAATTAGATCTTATAGAGTCATTCATACCAGCTAGATAAAATTTCTTTTTTGAAATAGTATCTTGGCAATAAAATGACCCTAACATACCTGAATATTTACCTTCTCCAGGTTTGTAACCAATTATAACACAATCAGCATCAGCAATTAATTTCATTTTTAATAACATTTTTGTTCTACGTGGTATATAAGGTATTCCAGGTGCTCTTACCATAACACCTTCTGCATCTTCTGTTACAAGTTTGTCATAAAGGTCTATTAATTGTTTTTCTGAAGTTATTTTATATTGTTTTGTTAAAATTAATGGACAATTTCCTTTAACAAGATAAAAAGGAATACTCATCTTTTCCCATATTAAACAACGTTCCTTAACAATTTCTTTTAATTGTTGTTGTCTTTCTTCAAAAAGATTTTCATTAATTGTATCAAAAACACGGTACTCAATTGATTCCCATAATTTATCAAGTTGTTCTTGGGAATTTTCACGTTTTGTTCTTTCAGATTCAGGTTTTAACCCTTTTTTAAGAATACTAGTAGTTTCACTAAATCTATTCCTTCCTAAATATAATTCTCCGTCTAGAGCAATACCAGGAGGCATACAAGCTTTAAACCAAATAGGTACGTATGGATAAACCCTAGGATCACCTGTTGAATTTCTACTTACAAATTTTTCACCGTCCCATACAGCTCTTTGTCCATCAAATTTTTCAGAAACCCACCATCCAACTGGTCCATCGGGTACACTAAATTCTGTTTTGATGTCTTTATCACGTCCTGAAATAATTTTGCGATCAGTATAAACAACACCTGTCATGACTTCAAGACCAGGTACGTACAAACTTCCATTTTTACTAATTGTTTTTGAATTACTAGGATAAACAGGTTTTCCATATATTCCTAAAGGAAAACTTAATTTAGAATATCCATAAAGTTGAGAATCATTGATAAATTTTTCAAGACTAACACCTTTTTCTTTTGCTGCTTGAATAATGCAAAGAATCTCCATTAATCTTAAATTTAAATTTTATTTTTTTAATTTATTTTTACCTTTAATTTGAAAATGTTAATCCCCCCATGCCACCTAAAATTCTCAGCACGTTGTAACATGGACAATATAAATTATATTCAGGAAGTTCAGTGTAATTTTCCAATGGAAGCGAGTCTTGATTACCAGGTGAAGTACTCCGATTTCTTAAATAAAATGATAATTGTGCTGAATCAATACGTGAAAAATTACAAGTACCACTTGGTTGATGTTCTTCAGGTCTTAAAGCAAATGAGTAAGTATAAATATAATTACCAGGTATTCTAGTATGGTGAGTATAATTTTGTACAAGCCTAAAGTATTCACCCTTACGTTCTTTGAAACGGTCAGTTCCATTTAAATCAATTTTAAAATTATACATAGGGGCAAAATTTGAAGGTGTTCCATTTGGAATAATGTTAGTTCCTATACTAAAATCATTGTAAGCTGAATTTGTACCATTTCTATTAAAAACCCAAATTAATTCTTTAGTAGGATGATTTAAATTGATACGAATTAAATTTTGTTGAGTTAAACTTAGTACATTTCCTGATTGAGATTGAACTTGTTCAATAAGATATTCATGAGGATTTTGTGCAAATTTTCTACGTTCTGTAGTATCAAGATAGTAATAATTGTTCCAAATTTTAAAATTATTATTTGCATTTAATTGAGGACTAAGTCCATTAAAGGTTGGGGTGACGTATTGTCCATTACGAACAGCTATAACAAGTCTTTCAAATTTTTGAAAAGTAATTTTAAGTTTAATTTCATGGAATTGTAAAGCAATTATTGGAATTGATAAACCTGGATTTCTACAAAACCAAAATTGTAAAGGAATTTGAATTAATCCACCAGGTTCAATTGAAGTATCATAAGGCATCCAAGCAGGTGCGTTATAATTTTTACCAACCATTGTTCCATAACCTCTTAATTGTTGTTCTGATAAATTAAGTTCGCTCCAGATATCCATCCATTGTCCATATTGTTCATCTAATTGTTGTCCTCCTAATTCAATTGATACATTTCTAATAAGATAGTTACCAACTCCTTGAATGTATCCAAAATAATCATAAGTACCGCTAGAATCAAGATACGTTCTTGGATCAGGTAAATAACCTTCTAAAACAATATTTCCCAAAAGATCTCCATTTCTAGCAACAACGGCTGTAATATTACCTCCAAAGTTTATATTACCGTCAATAAGTTGAACAATAGATTCCATTGAAAAATTTGTATGTCTTTGATAAACTGATTTAAAAAATGTTATTTGAGGATTGGTACTAATATAAACATCTTGTGAGCCATAAGCAGCTAATTGTACTAACCCTCCACCCATAATAATTTAAACTTTTATTTAACCCTTTTATTTTTTATTTCTTTAATTTACATTACACGTTCTTTTTAATATTTCTATACATTTGGTATGTATTTTTAGAACCTTTACATTTCTTTACAGTCCATCCTAAATTTATTAGATTAAATATAAAAAGCGATCTTAAAATAATTATTAAACTTATGTTGTCCATAAAATTCTTTAAATTAAGATTATTTTAATCAAAAAAATAATACGAAAATAAAATAAAAGTTTAAATTAAAAGTTTAAATTAAAATGGAAAATATTTTAAAAATAGGAATAGTTTTAAATTATAAAAATGCTGAAAAGAAAAAAGATGAATTACTTTCTATATCTCTTCCAGATAAACCTTGGTTAAAATTAGCAGATCAAAAAAAGTATAGTCCATTTGTTGTAGTAAAAAATGGAAAAAAATTTGTTCCAGCAGATGTTGCAATAGGGCTTTATATAGAAAGTATGTATCCAAATTGTGTAGTTGATTATATAACACCCGATGAAATCTCAACACGTCGTTTTAATAAAAATGATCTTGTTTTTATAATTATTTACGATCTTTTAGAAGCGTTTCATTTAACAAAAAAAGAAAATTTTAAAAGATTTAAATTAGCATTAAAAAATAGTAATAACGTATATCCTCCATACGCTTATCAAAAATTTATTAATAACAAATGTTTATATTACAGTTATTTAGCTAAAAAAGGATTACCTGTTGCTCCAACACATTGTGTTACAAAACAAAAATGGTACACAAAAAACCCAAAACTTTACATTTCCAATTTAATTTCAAGAATGAAACACAATAAATGGGAATCAATTATAGCAAAACCTGTATATGGACAGGAATCAAAAGACTTTGCTAAATTTTTAGCTTCTAAAAAGAATGGGTTAGAATCTCAAAAGAATCATCTTTTAAGATACTTTGCTAAAAATATCCCTAAGTATAAATCAATTGTTATACAACAATACATTAAAGGATTTGATAAAAGCAATCCAGAAATAAGAACATACTTTATAAATGGAGAATATTATTATTCTATAATAACAACTTCGGATGATGTTGAACTTCCTGTTCAAGAAGGTGGAAAATATGTAATATCTGATCAAAAATGGAAATATGCAATGGAATTAGCAAGAAAAGTCATGGATTCTCTACCAAAATTAGAACTAAATAGTAAGTTTCCAATTTTAACACGAATAGATCTTGGTTCTGGTTTAGAAGGTGTTCCAGAAACTCTTTTTGTAAATGAAGTTGAATTTGTTCCAAGTCTTTATATAGAAGATCAAAATAATCCAGTTGCTGAAAAGATAGGTGACTCCTTGGTTGAGGTTACCAAGGAATACAAGCAAAAGGGTAAAACAAGTGTTAAGGTTACTTTTTAAAAGTTGTTGCTCTGCAAGAACGTCGCAATCTCTACGAGATTGCTTTTACAAGCATCCTCATAGAGGATGCGATCGCAAAGAAGCTTCGCTTCTTTGCTTTTAAAAGTAAAGTCTTTTGTAACTTTTTCTTTGAGTTCTACAGTAATGACAAGAAATTGTTTTATTTTCACAAATAAGCTTACAATTTTTACATATAGTATGACCACATGGATCAATAAAATATTCAACTTGGTTTTCCAAACAAATTTGACAAATGGTTGTAGGTAAAATTGAACCAACTACCATACTGGTTTTATATTTAATTCTTTCAAATTCTTTAAAATTTTTATTAAAATTTTCAATAAGTGTTTCAATATTTAAAACTGTATAATAATTTTCAATTTTTTTATCAATAATTGCTTTTAAATTAATATCGTCTTGAGAATATTCTGTTTCACAGCTTATAATAAGTGATAAACAATTTTGTATATTTTCACAAAAATGAGTATATTTTTCACGAGCAATTTTTAATTGAGTATCGGAGTGCATAAAATTAAGATAAATATCACAAATTTCTTTTTTAAAAGCGAGTATATTTTCTGTATAATCTTTTTCAATATTAGCATCAAAATCTAAATGTAAATCTAAATTACTTAATTTTGATTTAATTTTATCAAATAAAGTGGTATAATCAATTCTTGAATTTGAATTAATTTCACCTCTTTCTGTAACTAATTCTTCATAGGTTCTAAAAATATTACTTTCAACACTAGAACTTTCATGAAAAGATGCAAATTGAATAAAAGACATTAAAACCTTTTCTTTTGATTTAAAGGTTTCTTTAAATTAAATAACCTTTAAATTTCTCGTTGATCTTTTTTACAAAAAGGACAATAAACACTTAAACTAAACCATTTATCAGTACAATCATAACAAATATTATTATTACAACAACCCACTTTTCTAAATTCTTTTTTAAGATCGTTACAAATGATACATTCTAATGGAACTGAGTTATAAATATATTCTAAATTATCTATTTGTTGAATTGATAAATTTACAATAACCGGGTCCCAAAAAGTAGGGTCTTGAGTATATCTAAAAACATTCCTATTCAAGGTATAAATGTTAGAAATATTAATTTCGTTAATTTCTTCAAGTTGGTTAATTTCGTTAATTTCGTTAATTTCGTTGTCTAAAATTAAATTATCGTAAATATAATTTTCAAACTGGTTTCTTTCATTTATTAAATTTTCAAGAACGTTATTACTCATTTTAAAATTAAATCTTTGATGACTTTAAATTATATTAAAATTTTTGTTTCATTTTTTAATTTTTCTTTAAATTTTAATGTAAAATTCTTTGTCTTAACTTCTCGTCCAGTGATTTCTTTAAAATCATTAAAATGTTTATAAATTAGTTCAAGACGGTCTATTTCATTATTTAAATGTTTTAAAACATTTTGTATAAATTCAATTTTTAAAGAAATATTAACACTTTTACCTTTTATTAATTCTTGATTTAAAATTTTTTTGATTATGTAGATATCATAAATATCAACGAGTTTATCAAGTTTATTTATTTTATCAATAATTTTTCTATTATTTAAAAGAATATTAAATCTATTATTAATTACACTTGATCTAACAAGTCCTTTTAAATTTGTTTGGCTTTCACTATAATAACCTGGTATAATTATACTATGTAAGCAATGTAAATCAGGTAAAAAACTTTTATTAGATTCATAAGTATCTAAAAAAACTATTTCTCCATAACTTATGGATTCTGCAGCATTTGCAATTGAATGGATATCTTGGTTATAGTCAAGGTAATTTTCATGAACTAAATTAGAAATAATAAATCCATCATTGTCGTATATCTTAAAAATTTTATTTAAATTAATATTTTCAGTTTTATCAAAAATTTTTTTAATATATTCAAAATGATTTATGTCATTGTCTTTACCATAGTTTTTTAAAAAGGTGTCTAAATTAAAATTATGATTTGTTGAACTTTTTAATAAGTCTAAAGCATTTAATATAAGTCTTTTATCACTTTGACAATTATCAGTTAAGTAGTCTATTTGACTTTGAGATAATTTTGTTTTTAATGAAATAATCCAATTTTTAATTAAACCTTTTGGAATTTCATTAACGTAGTATATTTGACAAACTTTTTTCAAATCACTTATCTTAGTACCTTTTGAATCTGAAGCAATAACTAAAATTTTTAAATCTTTTGTTTTTTGTTCATTTAAACTTATTATATCTGTTATACTAAATAAATCATTGGGGCCATTTTGATATTCATCTATTAACACCAATTTTTTAAAATTATTTTTTTTATTTTTTTCAAAAAAAGGTACATTATAATCTATAAAAAGATCTATATCTTTTAATAGATCCTTTTTTGTTTTATTATCATTTGATTTAATATTTAATAATTTAATGTTTTCTTCATTACAAAAACTATTAACCATGGTTGTTTTACCACAACCAGTTGGACCAACTATTAATAATATTTTTTCAGAATTGTCGTAAAACCATTGTCTTAAAACATAATGATAATTATTTAACCCTATAAGATCTTTACAAGTTATGGCTTTGTCATAACGTTGCAACGAGCCACCATCGGTTGCTCTTGTACAAGCTAACGTTCCTCCTATGGAGGAACTTGTAGCTTCGCCGTAACGTTCAAATGTTCCTCCTATGGAAGAACTTGAACAAATTTCTTCATTTTCTTTCAAGGTTAAAAAAGGATTAAAATTCCGTTCAACTTTTTTTGATGTTTGACTTGATCCAATTAAAGTTAAATTATTTTCATTTTTAGGATTAAAAATTAATTTAACCATTTTAAGGTATTTTACTTTGTTTCTTTAATTTGTTTAAAGAAAAAGAATAAAATAAAAGCTTTTAATTAAAAACATTAAAGATGAATAACAAAAGTATCTTAAGTAAAGATAAATTATGGAATAAGATAAAAAGGTATATTTATTATATAATAATTTTATTGTTTTTAATTTTTATTTTATTATTTTATTTAGTTATTTATTTATTTTTTTTAAATAACAAAATTAATAATTTAATTTAGAGCTTGAAATAGTACTGTAAAACTAAATATGTAATAATACCAACTACAAGTGCATGAATAAGGAACCCATATTGCTTATAGCTTTCACCCACTCCGTAATCTTTTTGGTCAGTTTGTTTTACAAGGGATCCAAAAAGTTTATTAGTTTGTTCATAAGTCTTGTCATACCCAATTAAGAGGAAAAGAACAACTGACATCATGGAAATTTTCATCTTCATGTCCATTCTGAGCATTTTTGATTAATTGTACTTTTTACAAATATTTTATTTTTTTGGAAAAAAACTTTTAATTTTTAATTTTAAATTAATTGAAATTGACTTGCTTTATAAAATTTTCTACGTTTATAATACTGACCCTTAAAAATGGAAAATTGATCAACTATGTCAATTACTAGTGGTTCATTGGCATTCTTTTGACGAAGGATTCTACCAACTGCTTGTTGAACATCTGATTTAGGTGTTGCTAAAATAAGTGTATCTAAATCTGCAACATCAAACCCTTCTCCAGCTGCTTGATAGGTACCTACTATAACTTGACAATGTGTACTCGTTTCACGATCCAAACTTTTCATTCCTCCTAGATAAATTCCAGAAGTTATTCCATTTTGTTTTAATTGATCACAAAAATATTCACAATGAGTTCTCCTTTCAGAAAGTATTAAAATTTTTCTATTTTCCTTAACTAATTTTAATACTTTTTCAATTATCAAATTATTTCGTTCTAGTTTTATTGAAATATCCGTTATCATTTCTGGAATATTGACTTTTCCTAACTTGTTAAATTTTTCAGTGTAACCTTGAGTGTCATTAAAAATAAATTGAATACTTGGTTTATCGGTATCTCTTTTTATATAAATAATTTGTGGTCCTAAGAACCAATAAAGTACTTTAGAAAGTCCGTCCTTTCGTTCAGGTGTTGCAGAAAGTCCTATAAGATACTTGGGTTGAACTGTATAAAATAGTGTGCTAAATGTCCTTGAGGCTATATGATGACATTCATCAATCTGTAACATACCAATTGATTCAAACGTCCCTTTTGGATATTCCCGTTTTACAATAGTTTGGATCATTCCTAAAATTATATCACAATTTTCAATTTCACAACGTTCTTGTTTAATAACACCTATTCTAGCTGTAGGTAAGTACTGCTTGATACGTGTTATCCATTGATCTAATAAAAAATCTGCATGGACTACAACAAGTGTTTTAGTTTTCATAATGCTTATTAATTTTAATGCAACAACTGTTTTTCCAAGACCTGTATCAAGTGATATAAGACCGTTACATCCATTTTTTAAGGTTGCGTCAATTGTTTCTTGCTGAATGGGTCTAATTGTTCCATTAAATTCAAGCTCAATTGGATCACCTTCCTTGAGAATATTCTTTTTAGGTTGGGAGTATTTTTCAATACCATAAAACCTTGGCATATAAATTTTTGTTTTTGAGATTCTATAAACTGGATAAGCTGGATCGTTACTCGGAAAATTAGGGTTTTCTAAAGGTTTTACAAATAATTCACTTTTTATATTATTTAAAAAATGTGGTGGAAGACTTGCTAAAGTTATGCTATAACCACGGTGGGATATTTCAGTATCCATCTCGCAGACGGAACTTCGTTTCTTTTAAAATGTTCAAATTCTTAAATTAAATATTTTTTATAAAAATCAACAACTCTTGTATCAGCCTTGATACTTCTTTTTGAAAAACTTGTTATTTTAACATTTTTACTTGATCTTGCACGGGACAACGCTACATATGCTTGTCCATTTGCAAAAATACTATCACCTAAATCAACTTCAATACAATCAATTGTTGCACCTTGACACTTATGGATAGTCATAGCCCATGCAAGTGTTAGTGGAAGATATTTAAAATCTATAAGCTCTTCTTGCACATGTAAATAACAAAGGTTATAAAGCCTTCCACAAACAAGTTTGATTGTAACAAAAGTTTGTGAAGTAAAAATAACAATACCTCTAGTACCATTAACAATATTACCTTCTATATTACGTGTTATCATAACTTGTGATCCAACACAAACTTGAACAAATTCTGGAATCTTGTTTTCATTTATGTATTTTTTTGATGCTTTTAATTTTAACGGGTTTATTTTTATACCATAAGTTTCAAGTTTATTTCCAAGTACGCCAATTTCATATTGATTTATATTATCAACACATTTATTGGTTGAAAATAACTTTGTAGGTTTGATGTCACCTAAAAAAGTGTTATTTTTCATTTCTTCAATTAAAGCAGTGTCATTTATTTTACCCCAACGAATTGACATTAAAAGATTATGAAAAGGTAGATCGTTATCAATTCTCATATTTTCAGTAAGAACACAAACATTTATTTTACATGCATCCCAATGCTTTGCATAAAAACAATAATCACCTTGAACAGGTTTTAATTGACTCATATCACCAACTAAAACAATTTGAAGCTTACCAAATGGGGTCTCACTTTTATGGATAATTTGAAAAATAGTTGCTATTTTATCAAAAAGGTCATCACTTAACATACTTACTTCATCAATAATAAGGACTTCTAAATTTAAAAGAAATTTGTACATACCTTCGCGCTTACATATTTTTTTAATAAGATCTGTTGGATCATCTTTTGCTAAACCTATACCAAGAGTACTATGTAAAGTTCTACCATTTATTAAAACTGATGCACAACCTGTCATAGCAGTTAATGCAACATTTTTATTTTTTAAAGATTCATAAATGTAACTTGTAAGATAACTTTTACCAGATCCAGCAAAACCTGTTATAAAAGCATTTTTACCTTTTAAAATATGTTCAAGGATATTCCTTTGTTTTTCATTTAATTTTTCCATTTTGCTTTATAATGTTCAAATTTTTAAGTTCTTTTAAAAGTCTAAAAGATAATTTAGGTGATCTATTTGTGTAGGCCAGTCTAATTTTTCATCTTCTAAAAGATCTATACCTGATACAGTTAAATTAAAAACATCTTTTTTACCTAAAAAGGATTCACAATAAGTATAATCAAAAGTTGTTATACCCATAAGACCAATGTTATTTAAAAGACATCTATATTTTAAAGCATAAAGTGTATCGGTTTCTATGTAAATATCACCTTCTTTTTCTTTATTAAATGTAAGACCGTCATATAAATCTGGATAAGTTCCTTTAATTTCCTTAAATTTTTTTAAGAATGAGTAACAACGATGTACTGCATTTGGATTTAAAAATGAATAAATGTAATGTGTTTCTTCTAAAATATTTGAAAAATAAGTGTCTTGTTCAATTTCAGGTTTTGTCCAATAAGTGTAATTTTGAACAATATGTTTTTTACGAATTATATAAACTTTTGCTGGAAGCTTGCCTTTTGCGGTTAATACGTTCATCTTATACTTATTCATTTTTCTTTTAATTTTGCTCAAATTTTTAAATTAATGTAAAATTAAAATAAAAGCTTATAATTAAAAGCGTTAAGATGTATAAAGCATATTTTGGGGAGAGACCAGGTGATGATTCAGGTATGAGGACCGCAATTTGGGGTCCCGGTGGATGGTTATTTTTACATTCCATTGCACAAAATTATCCATGGAATCCTACCCAACAACAAATGGAAGATTATTACAATTTTTTTAGATTAACTGGTAACGTGTTACCTTGTAGATATTGTAGAGAATCTTACCAACAATTTATAACCCAAAAAGGAACTCGCCTTACACTACAGACTATGAAAAACCGTAAATCAGTTGTAATTTGGTTATACAGAATACATAACAAAGTAAATAAAAAACTTGGTGTAAAAGATCACCCAACTCTTAAAGAAGTTTGGGATAAATATGAATCATTTCGTAGTGTTTGTCATAAAACCAAGCAAAAAAAAGTAAAAGGTTGTACAGTACCATTAAACGGTATTCGTAAAAAATGCATTATCAATTTTGTTGATGAACCTGATTTAATTTTAAAAAATAAAAATAAAAATAAAAATAAAAATAAAGTTAAATTAAAAACAAGTTTAATGTACAATCATTTTGGTAAAAAAAGATTTAAAAAAAATGAACTTGATACAGATGACCAAGAAGAACAAGAAGAAAATGAATTTGGTAAAAAAACCAAACCTTCAAAACCAAGTGCACCACCACCACCGGACGAAGGTGACGAAGCACCTCCACCAGAAAATGTATTTACAAATGAAACATTAAGTAATGCAATGGATATGTTAAGTGTTACAGATCCCCATGACCTAAAACAAATTAAAAAACAGTACCGTATATATTCATTAATGTATCATCCAGATAAACCAAATGGTGATGAATTTATGTTTAAAGAAGTTAATAATGCATATCAATTATTAATGGCATATAATAGAAGAACTCGTTTTGGTAAAATTATTGATTATAAAACTAATGGAGAAGCTATATATGCAAATAAAAAAGTTAAAATTCCAAAAACAATAATGAAAGCTAAAAGTATAAAAGATTTAAGTAAATACACTATATCACAGCTACATGCTTTCTGTGTCAAATACGCCGGATATATTTGTGGTAAAAAAAATAGAAAAAGTTGTTTAAAAAACCGAGCATGGAAATACCTTTCTAAAAAAAGAACTCGTTTTGGAAAAAAGGTAAATTCCGCAAAACGCAATATTAAATTAATTAGCATCAAACGTTCAACAAAATCAGGTAAAAAATTAATGGCAACGTTTGAAACAAATGGGCGTAAAAAAGTTATACATTTCGGTCAAGCGTCAGCCTCTGATTATACAAAACATAGTGACCGTACCCGTAGAAATAGGTATATTTTCAGACACCTCAAGGACTACCGGACAGGGGATCCTTCACGTGCTGGTTTTTTAAGTATGTTTGTTCTTTGGAATAAACCATCGCTCCAGGCAAGTATAGCTGATTATAAACGTAGATTAAATGTTTATAACAGAACCGGTAAATTTCCCACAAATATATCTGGGTATAAAAAAGGATTTTAGTCATCGTAATAGTCTGGAGCATCAGTATCTTCGTAATTGTCGGTTTCTTCAACTGGGTCATCAAATACACTTTCAAAATCTGAGTCACCTCTTTCAAAGTCTTCTTCGGCGTCACTTTCAACTTGAGATTCAATTTCAGATTCTTCAGAAGAATCATCGGTTTCTTCAACTTCTTCAGTAACTTCAACAAAATTGCAAGGTTTTCGTGAAATGCAAGATTTTTGTGAAATACTTGGTGGAGTAATCGGTGCAAGGTTTTCATTTCTCCTCAAACATGGTAGATCATAAAATGTAAAACTAGTTTCAATTTTTGGCGGAAGTTTAGTATAGCTTAAATCAATAATCTTTTTAGAAAATATACGTTTTTCATAGTCTTGAAATGTTTCTGGTTGAAACAGTTTCAAGGTTTCGTTAAAAATTAAAAGCCTAGGTTGTCTAACAAGACTATTTTTAACTAAAATATCAATTTCATTGAGGGTTGATGAATGATTTGATACATGTAAAAATCTAAATAAAAGTTTTAATTTTTCTTCTAATTGTTCATTAACATTTTTTGTTTGTGTTGGAACACTTTTTATTAAGACTTTATTGATTTCCTTAAAAACAGGTCTCTCACCTGGATAAGATACTCTCCAATTACAAGCTGGGCGTTTTGGAGTTATCCATACCTTTCTTTTTGTTTCTTTATCAATTTCTATAATTTTTTTAAAATAACCGCATTTAGCTATAAAAACATTTGAACTGGTATTGTGGAACTTCAATATAGGACCTCCACAATTACATTCTTCAAGCTCGTCATATTCCCTTTTGGTTACAAAAACAACCATTCTTTTATTTTAAAATATTTTTATTTTTTAAGTAAATTTTTATTTTGTTAAATTTTTAAATCTAAATTGTTCAAAATCCATAAGCAACAACTTTGGCTCTTCAACAACGTTGTAACATTTTATTTGTTTGTAAAAGTTCCATTTTCCAAAAAGTGGATCGGGTTTTTTTAACTTTTTATTTAAAACGTTGTAATACATAACCAATAACATCGCATCAGTTATGTCATGTTGTCTAATAAGTTGATTAAAAGTTTCAAAATTTTCAAGGTAACTTTTAGTTAATTGTTGAGATTCTATTTTTCTTGTTTCGTAATCATTTTTAGTCATTTTAAAAAATTTATGAACACTGTTAGGGCTTATTAATTTTACTTTGTTTCTAAAACGTGTAAAGAGAAGATCTTGAACATTTGTTATTCCAACTGGAGGTTGTCTTTCTATTAAAATTTTGTCAGCTTTTTCAAATAAATTAGAGTGTTCTTGAATAAAATGATCAACGTAGTCTGGAATACAGTTTTCATGATAAAGATTACAATTACACCTTGAAATTTTATTGTGTTTCATATTTGTTATATTTACTTTGTTACATTCTATTACTTTTAAAACGTTTTCTGTTTTTTCAACAAAGACATATCCTAAATTTATAATTCCAATGTCTATTGCGAGAATATTTTCCATGTTAAAATGATTTTTTGAAAGTTGCTTTTACTTTTCATTTAATTTAATTTAAAAAAACATTTATTCTTTAAATTAAAATAAAAGTTTTAAATTAAAAGCATTAAATGCCTCCTAAAAAATCAGATTGTGGTTGTGGATTTGGTCGTAAATCGGCTTTTGGTAATTCAGCAGATTTCTTTTTTAATAATCTCCATGACCCGGCTAAATGTTTAATGGGTAGAAATAATTTTGCTCAATTAACCCATTCAAGTAGTTTTGGAAAAAATAATTATGGACCAATGAAAATTGGATCCAAAAAAAAATAAAAGGTTAAAGTAAATGTCGGAAATTAATGATTATTTGCGTGAAATAGATAAGATTAATAGAAAAAAACTTGTAGATATAAACCTTAGAGTTATTGAAATTAGGAAGAAATATTTAGAAAATAAAAAAAAAATAAAACAAGCTCAAAAAGAAAAAAGATTAAATAAAAAACAAGGTATAAATCTATTGGCACAACCATTTGTTCCAAGAAATTTAAGATTTGGAAAATGTACAAGTTCCTCTGTAGGAGGAACGTTGCAACATTTTGGTTATGCCAAAACTTGTAAAAGCCAACCTGTTAATTTGGCATTGTACAATCGTATAAAAAACGAAATTAAAAGAAAAGTAAAAAGGTGGCCAAGTGCGTACGCATCTGGTCAATTAGTAAGTGCTTATAAACGAGAAGGTGGAGAATACACAAACAGTTGTTCAAGGTTTGGAAAAGCTAAAAAGTGTAAAAGCCAACCTGTTAATTTAAGGTTGTACAATCGTATAAAAAACGAAGTTAAAAGAAAAGTAAAAAGGTGGCCAAGTGCGTATGCATCTGGTCAATTAGTAAGACGATACAAAAGCAGTGGTGGAAAATACACAAGCCGTTGTTCAAAGTTTGGAAAACTTGATGATTGGTTTGCTCAAAAATGGGTAGATGTTTGTACAGGACGACCTTGTGGAAGAAAAGCAGGTGAAAATAGAAAATATCCATATTGCAGACCAACTAGAACTGTTGGAAACACACCTCGTAGAATGTCACAATTAACACCTGCACAAATAAGACAAAGATGTAAAAAAAAGCATCTTATTAAAGGAAAAAGATTAAACAATTTTGGTAAAGAATTTTTTTTAAAAGCTTCACCAAAAGTGAAGCGATCGCAAAGGGGCGTAGCCCCTTTGCTTTTAAACTTAAAAAATACAAAAAGTATTCTACAACTTCGTAAAAATATAATGAGTTCTAGTAAAGGACAACCTTGGGATAAAATATGGACATACATTATTTCAAATGGTATAACAGATATTACCAAGATAAAGTACATTTTAAAGACAAAAAAGTTTAATGTAAATAAAACCCCAAGTAAAGTTTATGAAAAGTACATAAAAAAAGGAAATTTTTCAAGTTTTTATTCACCCGGTGGAACACTTTTAGTTATACCCAATAAACCTTACATAAATATAACAGATTTTGCATACCACGCCACACAAAAAGAATGGATTTCACTTTGGCGAAGAGTAGCAAAAGAAACAAAGAAAATGAAAAGACCTTTTTATATTTCAACGCATGGACATGGGGTAAATTGGCTCCATGTTCGTTTAGAAAATAAATTAAAATACAATAACTTTTAAAATACCTTTTCTTAGAAATAAAAATAAAAGTTTTTAATTAAAGATGCCTTTTAAAATAAGTACAAAACCTGTTAAAGTAGTTACATTAAAACAAAAAAACTTTTATTTTTTACACAACAATGATATAATAAAAGCAAAATCACAAGATAAACAAGATTGTGGTAAAATGTTAATTAAACTTGCATTAGCTATTTTAAGTATTTATCAAATAAATAGTAAAATGTCACGAGATAAAATTCTTGAAAAAATTATAAAGTGGCTTTATTTTGGTAAAATAGATAAAAGTTTGGAAAAAATATTTCTACCACAGCGTAAAAACGATATACCAGTTTGGTACACAGGTTTTAATCACTCTGAAATTCAAAGAGAAAAATTATCAGAATACTTAATAAAAGTCCATGGATATAAAGATACTCAAACACAATTTTATACTAAACTAAATAAAAAATATCCTGGCATACTTGATGAATTTGATGACAAATGCGGAGGTATGTTGAGACTAAATAGTAATTTTTGGAATGGTTATTCTCAAATTTACACAATTCAGGCTATGGAAATTTTAAAACAAAATTTAAAAAAAGAAATGAAAAGTATAGTAGTATTTATTGGTATTGAACCTGATGATATGCATAATTCATATTTTTTTAAAGAAGAATTACAAATTATAAAACAAATGAATAAAAACGGTATTCCAATTTATATGTTTAATACAAAAAATAATTGTAAAGAAATGGAAACTATTATACAACAAAAGTTTAATATTAATATTAATTGTATAGACTGTAATGACCTTGATGAGTGTTTAGCTAAAGCATCTGTTCATTTTAAATTTAAAAGTTCCGGCTAATTTCCCACATTGCAATACTTGCAGCAATACTTACATTAAATGATCTCATTACACTACATTGGGGAATACTTGTTAGCACAGTACCAGGAATTAACTTTTTAACAGTTTTAATAAAATCCATGGGGATACCGCAAGATTCATTTCCAACTATTATTAAAGGATTTTCAACTGTTTGCCAATTAACAGTTTGAATATCTTGACCACCTTGTTCTAAAAAAACAGGTGTTAAATTACCACATAATTTAACAAATTCTTGAGGGGAGTACTCAAGAATTTCTTCAAATTTTCCAGGGCTTAAACAATTTATTGTAACACGTAAAGGTGTTTCCCAAAAAACTAAAGGTATGTAGTGTTCGCTACCTACTGCAAAACGAGCATCATATTTTTTACGACCACATACAATAACTTCTTTACAACCCATTAAACAAGCCGATCTAATTGTCATACCTAAGTTACCACTTGTTCTAATATTAAAGAGAAGGATACTAAAATTTTTACTTAAATTTTTTTGAATTTTTTTTAATTTTTCTTGACTAAAATCTTGATATTCTGTACGGACATTTAATGGGCGATTGTCCATGAAATTGTTTGTCTTTTTTACGTTTATTTTTTTAAATTTATTTAAATTTTAATTTTAAAATGACATCGGCTGTAGCAGTTTTTCAAGGACCTCAAGTTTTTGGAACGGTAAAATTTAAAAGTACTTCCGCAGGAATTCAAATTTATATAAATTTATCAGGACCAGGTTTAATCCCAAATGGACAACAAGGATTTCATATCCATGAATATGGTGATCTTTCAGATGGATGTAATAGCGCTTGTGCTCACTATAACCCATTTGGAAAATCACATGGTTGTCCAGGTGCTGAAGAACGTCATGTAGGTGATCTTGGAAATTTACATATTGACCTTTTTGGTAATGCAAATTATTCAACAAATGACAATGTCATTCAATTAAGTGGTGAATATTCTATAATAGGAAGATCGTTAATCGTTCATCAAAATAAAGACGATTGTGGCCAAGGACAAAACCCTGAGTCACTTAAAACAGGTAATGCAGGTGCTAGAATAGCTTGTGCTGTAATTGGACATTGTAAATTTGAATAAAGTTAAACTTTTATTGCTTTTAATTTTTTAAGATCCATTTTTAACCTTTTAAGTCCAAATTTCTTTTTTAATTTTAAACCAAATCTAGAATTACGAGCTCTAAAAGCTTCTATGCGTTCTCTATCAGATTGGTTAAACTCTTCTGTAGGTTCTGTAAATCTTACTCTATGCGATACCACAGGTTCTTGGTAAAAAGGTCCTAATATATATTTTAAACAATTTTTAAAATGTGGATCATTCATTGGATCAAATCCAGGATCAATCTTTACTCCAGTGGGTCCATCTTTTTTAATATTATGCATAAGTGTTAATATGTATAATTTAAAAATTGTTTTATCAATTAGTTTATACTTAGGTACTGTAGCAGAATTTCTATCTATAGAACCCTTTATTGTTGTTCTTGCCATGCGAGTCAAAAAAGGAAAATCTGGGTTATTTAAAAATTTTAATGTATAACCAGATATATCATTTAGATCTTCAACTGTTTTTGTTAAAACAGTTTTCGTAATATCCTGTTTGTCACATAATATTAATTTAGGATGATCTGTACGACGAAGTAATCTAAATATACGTTCTATATTAGTTTTAGCATCTAAATTTAATGAGCTCAAATTCTTTAAATTTATTTTCCAATCGTTAAAATGAACACCTCTACCTGCATTTACAGATTCAATATATGGTAATTCAAGAATACCCCGACCCCATATATCACTGCCGTCTTCATCTTTAAAATTATTACAACAAGCATGTGTTCCAGCTAATGTTATACCTCTATGATGTCCTTGTAAGATAGAAGATGGAAGATATTGTGCTATATGATCCATTTGAGTGTTAAAAAGTGGATCAATACCACTATTACTGTTAAATAATTTGTAACCACATATATAACAACAATTAAGTCTTATATCTTTAGCTGTTGCCCCAGCAAAACCTATATATTTATTACCAGGCTTTAAAAAATCTTTATTTAATGTAAATCCAAAATTATCTTCAACGTGGCTTCTTACAAATTCTTTAAATGAACGATAATGTCCTCCTTCTATGTGTCCCCCGCTGCTCTGATCCCATCCTGTCACATCTTTTCTTTTTATAGGACCTGCTTTAAATATTTCTTTTAATGAAACTATCATTTGTTCTTTATTATCCTGTAGTCGGTGTTGTCGTTCTTGTTCTAATCGTTGTTGTTCTTGTTGTCTTTCTTGTTCTAATCGTTGTTGTCTTCTTTGTTGTTCTTGTTGTCTTCTTTGTTGTTCTTGTTGTCTTCTTTGTTGTTCTTGTTGTCTTCTTTGTTGTTCTAATCGTTGTTCTTCTAATAGTTGTTGTCTTCTTTGTTCTCTAATAATTTTCAGTTGTTGTAATCGTTCGCGTTCTTGTTTATCTAATTTAGCTTGTTGGGCTATTAACCTAGCTCTATTTGATCTATCTTCATTAATAGGCTTATTTTTTTTTTTCTTTGGTTTTCAAATTTTTTTATTTGTTGTTGCAATGATTGTCTATTTGTTATAGCATTTTGAACAGCTCTTTCGTCTTCTTCTTCTTCGCTCATTTCTAAATCAGGATTTACAAAAATAGGAGCAAGGCGTTGTTTTTTGGAGTTATTTAAAAAAATAGCTCCACCACCTGTTCCACCACCTTGTGCTCTTCCACCAGTTCCACCACCTGAAGCTCTTCCACCTGTTCCACCACCTTGTGCTCTTCCACCAGTTCCACCACCTGAAGCTCTTCCACCGGTTCCACTTGAAGCACGTGGTGGAACAGGTGTATAAAGAGCAGCTAATCTACCTCCATTTGCTCTACGTTCTGCTTCTCGTTCAGCATCGGTCATTAGGGGGGGTGGTCCTCTAGCCATACGATCCAGAGCTATCCGAGCTAGGATAGCTTCTTGTTCTTCTTCTGTAAGAAGAACTATATTCGGAAATATACCACCACTCATTTTCAATTAATAAAGTTAATTATTTTATTTTAAATAAAATTAATTATTAAAAGATGTTTTTAGAACGAGACTCTAAATTTTTAACCGTTGTTTTATTAAAACGGTTATTAAAAAACAAAGTTCAAAATTATTCTAAAATGAAAAAACGACAATTAGTTGAGTCCTTTAATAAACTTTTAGCTGTTAAAATGATAATAAAAAATTTTAGAAAACATTTTTATAAAAATGCAATAGACAATATAACATTGGAACCTGTCACATTTCCATGTTTTATATACCGTGTGAAATGTGGAAAATTGTTTTTTTATGATTATTCTTCAATTATAAGATATATCATGAAAACAGGAAAAGTGGTTGATCCAAACACGCGTAATATTTATACAGACGCCGAACTTACACGTTTGGACACACAAGCAAAATTACATTTCCCTGATAAAAATTTTAAGAGTTGTTTAAAAATAAAACATAACGAAAATTATGCAAAACGTATAAAAAATCGTGAAAATGAAATCTTAGCTTACCAGATGAGACTTGATGAAATAAAAACGAGTGTATTAACAATTATAGAAGACAATATAATGTCATGGAATTTAACAAATATTGTTATAGAAAATGTAGAATATCGTACCTTTATGGATTACCTTAATTTAATTATCCATGAATTAAAAATACTTTTTTTAAATTTAAAAAGTTACAGTTTATTTGAATCAGAGTGTTTTAAAACAAATTTTATAAACCAAATCAAAGATCTTGATTCAGATTATTTTTTAAATATTTTACAAAAACTTTAAAAAAAAATTTAAAGTTTTTTTTTACAAAAAACTTAAAGACTTAAAGAAATAATATTTAAAGAAACTAAAAAAATAAAGTAAAATGGAGAACGAAACGGTGAGTACGGTTTGCGGTATTTGTAAATGTCCTACGTTTATGTGTAGATGTGATAATACAAATTTTTATTTTGATAAAATTTTAAGTACAACTTGTTTAGGTAATACTTTAAATGGTACAAGTTATACTGATTTAAACATATCTACAATGACAGTTTGTTTTAATTTTAATCAAATAGTTGATTTAAAATTATTAAAAGAACGATTACCAAATTCATTAACGGTTAATTACAGCCCTGGATCTAAAAAATCAAAGGTTCCTAAGAAAAAAGGGACAGATTCTTTTTATAATAGTTTTGATATAAAAATAACTTTAATAGATCACTCTGTAAATGTTTATTCAAATATTAGTATATTTATTTTTCCAAATGGTAAGGCAAAAGCAGCTGGTATAAAAACAATAAAAACAATTCAAATATTATGCGATGAACTAATGGAAATGATAAACTATGTTCCAGAATGTGTCAAAGATCTTGATCTATTTGGTATAGAAAATATGAAAATACAAATGATATGTAGTGATTTTAAAATAAAACCAGTAAAGGACGATCCAGATGGATGGTGCATTCGTCAAGAAGAACTTAAAAATATTTTAGTAAAACAAAATCTAAGTGCTACATTTAGTGCTTTAAGCAGATATCCAGGAATAAACTTAAAAATAGAATCAGTTGTTGAAACAGGTAAATACATAAGTTTATTAATATTTAGATCTGGAAGTATAATTATAACAGGTGGAAAAAACGCAAGAGATCTTTCAAACTGTTATAATTTCATTACAAAAGTTATAACAGATAATTCAAAATTATTATTTTATTACGATATCAATGAAGAAATTAAACAAAAAAAGAAAAAAAAACTCTTAAATTAAAATAATATTAAAAAATAAATCACATGGATAATTTTTTAATAATATTAATTGCAATATTAATTGGTTACTATGTTTTTAAAACAACTATTAAAATAACTTTATTGATTTTATTCGTTACTTTCTTTATTTATTTAACAAAAAATAAATTTACACAAACTAGCTTATCAGTTCCCGAGCAACCAAAAGCTACTTGTAACTTAAATAAAAATGTTTATAAAAATGGAGAAATAATTTTAAAACCTATAGGATGTTATATTAATATTATTGATGATTTTTTTATAAGTTGTATAAATCCATATTCAAAAGAAAATATACCAGATAATGGTACATGGATTATCAAATATCCCGATGACGTTGATAATTTAATCAATAAAATTGACTTTAAATTTCAAATTAAAGATAAAAATAAAATGAGTTTAGCTGAGTTTGCTAAACTAGGTTATGCAGCAGGATATTCTTTTATGAGTGTAACAAATGATTCTAAGTTAAATCAAATTTTTTTTAGTTATTCACCACCTCTAAGCAATGACGACGGTACTATTCTCAAACCTGAATTAACAGATTTTACACAAATTACAAACGGTTCTTCGCCTTCAAACGGTTCTTCGCCTTCAAACGGTTCTTCGCCTTCAAACGGTTCTTCGCCTTCAAACGGTTCTTCGCCTTCAAACGGTTCTTCCGAAAATAAAAATTTATGTGGTTATAAATGTGACGACACTTATACATGCGGATCACTGCTCTATCCAAATATTAAAAGCTCTCCTGTTTATAGTGTATATAGTTTATCTGAAAAAAATTAAATTTGATGGTCCGAAGGAACATCGTTTAAACGTTCCTCTGAAGGAGGAACTTGTACAAGTTTTATAACGTTGCAACGTTCCTCTGAAGGAGGAACTTGTACAAGTAAAAACCCTTCAGTTTCATTAATTTTAAGTTTATCAAATGAATATTGTCTAAAAAGATGTGCCCAGATTCTTTCAGCAAAGTGTCCATTTTCAATATTGTCACCAACACTTAAACTCTTTAAAAGGTTTTGATAAATCTCCTTTTTGATATGCAAAATATTTTCACGACTTACCACAAACATTCCACGCATACAGATGTATCTAATTGGACGATCATCAATTAGCTCTTTTTTCCAAGCAATAAAATCAGGGTATTCAGATTTAATAAATTGATTATTATTTCTGTTACAATAACCTTCAGCCTGGTAATTATCAATTGTGTAATTATAATTGGTAGATACCTTATGAAAACGTGGTGAATAAAATCCATTGTAACGTTCTTTTACAACATCAAACCTTTTTCTCATAGCATTAAGATACGATCCTTTCTTTTGACACATAAGAATACTTCCAGGTAAGCTTATAATTGTATCTGGAAGATTTTCCCAATTTTGAATAATGTAGTGAGCAAGTGTATGATCAATTCTTCCAATATTTTCAAATTTTAAAACAACCACTTTTGCAGTTGGAACAAATGTTTTGAAAAGATCATCATTGTTACCTTTGTTATAAACAATAACTTGATCTACAGAGTCAATAATGTACTCAATCCAATCAATTTTCTCATTATAACGTGTAACTAGTGCAGTTTTCATTGTTTTAACTTAAATTGTAAATTACTTTAAATTACTTTAAATTAATTTAAATAAAATAAAAAGTAATAGTAAATTAAAATGAAAAAAATATTTATTTTTGTAATTTTAATATTATGTTTTATTATTTTTAATAATAATAGTGGTTTTAACGATGATTATTATATAAATATATTAAATAAATTTACTTATTACGATGAAAATAATAATAAAATAGATCATTTTAAAGAAGAAATATATGAACAAAAAGATGTTATAAATTATATTGATAAAAATGATATAGTTTTAGAACTAGGTGGTAGGTATGGTACAGTTTCAGTTACAGTATCATATGTGCAAAAAAATAGTGGAAATTTAGTTGTAGTAGAACCAGATAAAACAATCATTAATGCTTTAAAAAATAATAAACTTAGAAATAATGCAAATTTTACTATATTAAATAAATATATTTCCAATGAAACTAAAAAAATTATTTATGATTCTTATGGAACAAGAACTGTAAAAGAAGATTTTGGAGATACAGATAACAAAATTACATACGATGAATTTAAAAAACAGTTTCCATTAAAATTTAATGTATTAATTGCAGATTGTGAAGGTTGTTTTTGCGATTTTATAAATATTATGGGAGATGATATAAATAATTATAACAAAATATTATTAGAAGCTGATCAAAAAAATATATGTGAATATAATAAAGTTTTAGAAAAACTTCAAAAAATTGGTTTTAGAATAGTAAAAAATGAGGATGATGTTAGATATGTTTTACTTAAATAATAATTAAAATAAATTAATTTAAAGTAAAGTTTATTTTTAAATTAAAATGAATTTATTTAATAATTTTAACATTTTTAACATTTTTGGTGTTAAAAAAGACCCAGTTATCCTATTTTATGGTTCTAAAGGATGGATTGGTGGTCTTTTTTTAGAATATCTTAAAAGGAATCACGCAGAAATTAAAATTGTTAAAGGAAGATCGCGTATAGAAAATAAAACAGGTATTTTAACTGAAATAGGTGTTTATAAACCAAGTCATATCATTTCTTTTACAGGAAGAACACATGGAAAAATTGGATCTACAGAAGTTGGTACAATTGACTATCTTGAATATCCAGGTAAGTTAGTAGAAAATATCCGTGACAATCTTTTTGGGCCTTTACAACTTGCACAAATTTGTGAAAAACAAGGTATCCATTACACATATCTTGGAACAGGTTGTATTTTTAGTTCAACAGGTATTCTTTCAGCATTTCCTCAAACATTTAATGAAGACTCCACACCAAACTATTTTGGCTCAAGTTATAGTATTGTAAAAGGTTTTACAGACACGTTTATGAAAAATTATCCAGTTTTAAATTTAAGAATTAGAATGCCTATTAGTACTCAAAGCAGTCCAAGAAATTTTATTAATAAAATAACAACTTACAAAAAGATTTGTAGTATTTCAAATAGTATGACAGTACTTGATGACTTTTTCCCAATTTTTATGGATCTTATTTTAAATAAAAAAACAGGAACCTGGAATTGTACAAATCCAGGAACCATATCGCACAATGAAATTCTTGAAATGTATCGCGAACAAGTAGATCCAGATTTTACATGGGAAAATTTTTCACTTGAAGAACAAAGTCAAATACTTAAATCAGATCGTAGTAATAATGCATTAAACACCTTTAAAATACAAGAAGAATACTTTGTACCTAATATTAAAGAATCTGTAAAATCAGTTCTTGAAAAAATGAAATTTTAAAATAAAAGTTTATATTAAAATGAAAAAAAAACTTTTAATTTTTATAATTTTTATAATTTTTATAATTTTTATAATTTTTATAATTTTTTATTATAGTAAAAATAATTTTTTAAATAAAACTAATTCCATCCCAAAAGTAATTCATAAAATTTATATCCATGATAATCAAGTTGAAAAAAACACTGATTTAATTAATAATAATAATTCTATTAATTCATGGACTCAATTAAACCCAGATTACACATTGAAGATATATTTTATGAATGATTGTATAAAATATTTAAAAGAAAATTTTAGCGAAGAACATCTTAAATGTTTTATTGGTTTAAAACCAAATGCTTATAAAGCAGATTTTATGAGATATTGTATTCTTTATAATGAAGGTGGGTGGTACACAGATTGGGGTCAAAAATTACTATTACCATTAAAAGAATTAAATAATTATGATTGGGTTTCTTGTTTAGATTTATCAGAATATGCAAATTGTTTAAAAAGAAAATGTATGCAAAATGCATTTATAGGATGTATATCAAAAAATATAATTTTAGAACTTGTAATTAAAAATATTATACAAAATTTTAAAAACAAATATTATGGTGAAACTGAGTTAGATGTAACAGGTCCTTATTTATTTGGTAAAATTTTTCAAGAAAATAAATCAAAATTAAAAAATTATAAATTGGGTGTATTTGTTAAAGATAAAGATCCACTTGGAATATTTAAATTTGACGATAAAGAATTTATTATTCATAAAGATAATCCTACTAAAAATAATGATTATAAATCAGTACATTATTTTCAATTATGGAATCATAAAAAAATTTATGAATAATTTACTTTCTAATTATATCATAATTTTTAATAAAATAATCAATAGATTCTGAAATACCTGACTTTAAATCAGTAAATTCAAAATTTAAATTATTTGATTTAATTAAATCTAATAATTTTGAATTATCTGAACTTTTGCGAATTTGACCATCACTAAAACTATCATCAAAAACAATATTATTATATGCAAATTGTTTTGCAATAATTTCACCAACATCTTTTATTGAGTATTCTATTCCAGGTGAAACTAAAACAATTTCATTAAATTTTATTTTTACAAGTAACATTATTATTTTTGCAAGATCAATTGAATAAATAAATTCTCTTAAAGCTTTTCCTGTTCCTCTAATAACAAATGGTTCATTATTTTTTTTAGCAATATAACATCTGTGTATAAGACCAGGTACTACGTGAGAGTCTTCAAGATTAAAATTATCATGAGTTCCATAAATATTAGTAGGAATAATACAACCATAATTTGTACCATAACTTTCATTATATATTCTACATTGAATCTCTAACATACGTTTAGCATAAGCATAACCTTCATTAGAGTAATGTGGAGGCCCTTGGTGTAATTTTTTTTCAGTTAATGGTATTAAATTATCTGGAAATACACATGTACTTAAACAAGCAATTAAATTTTTAACACCTATTTCATATGCACATTTTATAACATTTGTATTAATATATATATTATCTTCATACATTTTAACTTTAGAATTTATATTTTTATAAAGACCTCCTACATTTGCTGCAAGATGTATAATAATACTTGGTTTTATTTTTTCAAATGTACTTTTAGTGGTATCATAATTTCTTAAATCACAATCAGATGATTTTAAATAAATAAAATTAAAGTTATATTCCGTTGATATTTTTTTTATAGCACTCCCAACAAGACCATTACCTCCTGTAATAAGAATGGTTTTCATCGTTATTATATAAAATTATTTTATTTATAAAATTTATACGTGAAAATAATGGTAAAAGTAGCATTTATAACTGGTATAACTGGACAAGATGGTAGTTATTTAACTGAAATCCTTTTAGAAAAAGGATATTCTATTTACGGAATGATTCGCAGATCTTCAAGTATTAATACAAAAAGAATTGATCATATATTTAAAAAATTAAATATACGTTATGGAGACCTTAGTGATACATTAAGTATTACTAGAATTCTTAATGAAATAAAATGTTTAAAAGACCTTGAAGTTATAGAAATTTACAATCTTGGTGCAATGAGTCATGTAAAAGTTTCATTTGATTCACCTGAATATACAGGTGATATAGATGCTTTAGGGACACTTAGAATTTTAGATACAGTAATTTCTCTTGGATTAAAAGAAATTGTTAAATTTTATCAAGCATCAACCTCTGAATTGTACGGAAAAGTTCAAGAAATACCTCAAACAGAAAAAACTCCATTTTATCCAAGATCTCCATATGGAGTTGCTAAACTTTATTCTTATTGGATAACAAAAAATTATCGTGAAAGTTATAATCTTTTTACATGTAATGGTATTCTTTTTAATCATGAAAGTCAAAGAAGAGGAGATACATTTGTCACAAAAAAAATAACAAACGCATTAAATAACATTATTAAAGGTACTCAGGATTTCCTTGTTCTTGGAAACCTTGATGCAAAACGTGATTGGGGTCATGCCAAAGATTATTGTTACGGTATGTGGTTAATGTTGCAACAAGAAAATCCTGACGACTACGTGCTTGCAACAAATGAAATGCACACTGTTCGTGAATTTGTTGAAATATCATTTAGTTTAAAAGGATTTGATATAAAATGGAAAAATTATGGTTTTGACGAGGTTGGTTATGACTCTCAAACTGGGAGAGTACTTGTAAAAGTAAATGAAATGTATTTTCGTCCAGCAGAAGTAGAACTTTTATTAGGTGATGCAACAAAAGCAAATCAAGTTCTTGGATGGAAACCTCAAATAACATTTTATGAATTAATTAAAGAAATGGTAAATACGGATTAAAAATTACAACTAAAATTAAAGTTTTATTTTTTTTAATTAAAAATCTTATTACAATCTGGTAGTTTTCCATGAATAGAGTCATCATTTAAAGTCCCTAATTCATCCCTGTTTTGATCAAATAATGTTTTATTAGAAATACATATTTTATAATTTTTATCTTTAATAAAATCAGTAATATTATGGTCAAAATTATTGTCCATTGGGTATATAAATTCTATTAACTCTTTTAAATATTCTACTTTATAACAAATAGCATGGGTACAACTGGCAGATTTATCTACCACATCTATTAATTTACCATAATCACCCTGTGGTGATTTATAAAAATTTTGATTACAATTCATAAAGCAGTAACCCATATAAAAAAACACATAATCACTTTTTTTAAATTCATCTATATAATTATTTAAATTACTGATATCAGTATTAACTATAATATCATCTTCTAATATAATAATTGTTTTATATCCATTACTAATAGCATCCATAAAACACAATGTAAATGATAACTGTAAAGCAAGTCTAGTAGGAAGACCATATAATCTAGAACCTTTTGTATTAGTTGAACTTAATTCATTATAATTATCATTTGAAATATCTTTTGGAGTTATAGCATTAAATAAAGTATAATTTATTTTCATTTTATTAAGTACATTTTTCATATATTCTTTTCTTTGTGGCATAACTATACAATAAACGTTATCAACGTTTAAATTACTATAATATTTGTGTTTTTCGGATCTATTTTTAAAATTATTACTATAAAATTCTGTTAAAATTGGATATTTTTCTATATTTATATAATTACTTGACTTTGTTAAACATAAAACAAAAATTAAACCTAAAATAAAAATTAAAATCAATTTATTTTTTTTTCTCATTTTAACTTTAATATTATTTTTTATTTAGTTTTTATTTTTTATTTTTTCATTGATTTCTTTTATAAGTTTTCCGTACCCCCCACCAGTTGATATAAAATGTTCAACATATACACACATCATAATATCTTCATCAGGTGATTGTCCTAATCTAAAAGAAATTTGTAAATAAGATAATTTATCTTTTAGAAATTTTTTACGATCTAATATATAATCAGCCGATTCTTCTAAACAATCTTTTCTATGAGCTCCTGATACAATAACCACCTTTTTAATATTATTTTTAGTAATGTAATTTATAATATCATTCCACCAATTAGTATCACCAACCTTAGCATAATATAAAGGACCGTTTATTTTTTCAAGCCATTTGGTTTTAATACACATAACTTCTGCAATTCTAAAATGTAAGAAAAGAGTATCAGGATACTTAGATTTATCTTTAGCTCTTTTATTAATGATTTCTAAAAGTAATTGTGTATTTTTTTTACCAGTTTTATTTGTATTAATATATTCATTTGCTATACTACCTTGAAATTTATCTTTATGATATAA
>Ga0164295_10000055_pt1 | contig 99584 bp, 95 predicted proteins | sample GEODES006metaG_FD_111798 | JGI IMG/M metagenome (GOLD analysis project Ga0164295, IMG submission 111798) | Oligotrophic lake water microbial communities from Sparkling Lake, Wisconsin, USA - GEODES006 metaG | ecosystem: Environmental > Aquatic > Freshwater > Lake | place: USA: Sparkling Lake...
GCCAAATCCCAACAAACATTTTTAGCAGAATTTGGTGGCTTAGGGTATGTGAAAGCATATTTTTCTTAAGTGTTTTTGGCTGAATTAGATTTTTATTAAAGTTGTTTAAATTGAAAAAATAAAGAAAAAATGCTCACTAAACAATTAATGGAAAAAACCATTCGAGAATATTTTAATGCTTGCAATACAGGAAGCTCAGAAGCTGTTCAAGCTTATTTCACTCAAGACGGTACTCATTACTTTCCTGAGGGTAGCCCCTTTGGCGTTTTAAAAGGTTCTATTGCTATTGGCGATTGTTGGGCTAAGTGTGTTGATGAGTTGGGTTCTTTTTGGACGGTTGATAATTTTGTGGGTGACCCTGAAACTGGTAAAGCTGTAATTGAGTGGACCCACTTCAAGAAAAAAATAGGTCAAGTATTACGGGGTGACGAGTGGTATCAATTCACGCCTGATGGCAAGATTCAAGAGATCCGAGCTTACTATGCGAGCCCTGCCCACCAGGGGGTTGTCGAGCATAAAATAGGGGGTTTCGATTACGCTGGGCGTGGCTATCCATTGGATAGCAAGACAAAATAAAAAAACGGGTTTTAGCTATTGCTAAAACCCGTTTGATTCAAATAGAAACTAAGTTAGAAGTAAAACAATAAATCTGCAGAGATAGTAGTTTGTTTGTTATCTGTTGCGACTGAGTTGCCTGGCACACTGCCAAAGAACTTAACTCCACTATCCGTTGTCTTTGCCCAATCATGTCTTAATTCTGGTCTTAAAACCATATTTTTACTGAGATCAATATTGGCCCCCAGCGTCACGGCTTGAACAGTGGCGCCAGGCGTACCTAGCGGTGTTAAAGCAAAACCTTGAGGATCTTTAAAGATCTCATAGCGCAGACCATAACGAATTGTTTCTGATGCTTTATAAGTCAGGTGACCGTTGAAGCCTTTATAGGTAGCCCCTGAAAATGGTTGGCATGTCACTGGGTTCACGATATAGCAGGCATCACCAGACCCTTCTTGCTTGCCATGCATAATTTCACCAGCTACTTTCCATTGAGCATTGGGTGAAAATCCAGCCACAAGTGAATGCTGCTCTCTTCTTTGACCCGTGGATGCCACGATGGGGTGATTAGGGTACCAAGTCATCGCCTCGTTTGCGCGAGTTGAATCAGTTTGTTCATTACCCGTTATAAAGCTATACGTAATGAACTTAGACATGTCATTACTTCTCCAGCGCATAACACCAAAAACGTTATTGCTGTTGTTATTGTCGCGACCGATCTGATAGCCTTTACCGAAACCAAATTCACCAAGCAACATGCCGTATTGATTGCGAACTAAATTTGTTGAAATTTGAGCACCAATGATTTGGTCAATTTGAGATACCAAGGCGTAAGTTCTTGAGTAGAAAAAGTTAGGAGCTTGACGCCACGAAGGTGGGATTTCATAACCCAAATTAACACCAAAGCGACCAGCAGTGACTGCAGTCCCAAGACCAATCGGCGCATATGCTTGGGCATAAACCATTGGGAATGATAAGTAATTCATATGGTTCGCACTAGGGGGCATACCAGAGGCTCCCTGATTACGATGCCAAGTATTTTCAATACCATTGGCAGCAGACATCAGACCATCGCGGCCATAGTGTAAATCTGCTCTAAATCCCCAGGAATACTTTTCTGACATGGGGCCGGGTAAAGGTGTCACTCTAGGAATGAAGTTCGCTTCAGGTAATTTTTCAATGCCTAGAATCATGCCATTAAATTGAGGGCCTTCATCAGATGGTCCTGCAATCGTATTTGAACGTGATTTCTTTTTATCTCCTGAGCTAGTAACGTCGTTATATGAATAACCTGCTTGAAATAAGCCAAAGACTGTAGCGCCAGTAGATTCTTTAATGGCTTTACCCGCAGAGGTATCTGCTAGTAAAAATGGGCTATCTGAATTTTTGGAGCTATCTACCTCAGATTGGGCTATAGCGATGCTAGAGCTTGTTAGCAAAAGAATAGCCAGTTGGCTAAGAGCTACTTTTTTAAAGCGAGGATGATTCATAAGTTTCCTTGTATAAAGATGAAGTGATTATTTTTGAGATTGTTGGTAGGCTTCTATCAAAGCATTGGCTGAGATTGCTAAATTCTTTGCAGGCCCTTTAGATTCAAATGAGTTGGTGCTAATTTTTGCGCCTTCCATCAAGAGAAAAAGAATTTCTGCTAATGCGCTATGCGATGGAATTTTTGCTTGCTTACATAATGACTTAAGTTCATTCCTAATCCAGGCCTTATGTTCAAGTACAACTGATCTAGCAATGTGATCATCATCTGTTAATTCAACAGAAGAATTGGTCAATGGACAGCCACGTGAACTATGAAGTAAGGCATGACTAACACCGTGAATAATTTCCTTAAGTTGCTTTAATGGATCACTGGGGTGTTTGGTGTAAATGCTCAACCACCAATCGCGATGTTGATCATTTTGTTGTTTTAACCATTCAGCAACAAGGTGATCTTTCGATTCAAAATTTCTATAGATACCCGCTTTAGTGGTTGATGCATGTTTAGCAACTTCATCTACACTAACAGCCCGAATACCATGGTTATAAAAAAGCTCGGATGCAGAGGATAGAACTCTATTTTTAAGAGTCAAGTTGATATTCATTGAGTGCTTTGTAAATTAATTATTGTCAAATGATACCACTTGGTATCATTTTTAGCATTAGCGTTTGTATTGATTTGAGGCTTATATTAAGAAGATTATTTATGAAAGTTTAATCATGCCTACTTTAGAATGTCACTTGACCGACAATTGCTACTCAGACTCACAAATAAAAGAGTTACTGGCCTCATCAAGTCATCTATATGAAAAAGTTTTGCTTTCCCTTTGGATCGTGGTTGAGATCTTGAAAGTCTGTAGATCTTGGGTGCGTGGCGGATGTTAACCAATCCCACCTCATTATTGGACCATTGGTGGTCAACCTGCCAGCATGATGCGTACCGCTGAAATTAAAGCACGTGAAGAATTAAAAACTTAATCAGTTGATCAGAAGTTATTAATTATTTAGCACCCATTCTGATACCTCCATCTAGACGGATCACCTCACCATTTAGATAAGAATTTTCAGTCATATGTTTAACAAGTTGTGCATATTCATCAGGTTTTCCTAAGCGTGAAGGAAAGGGTACCATTATCCCTAATGAGTCTTGCACATCTTGGGGCATCGACAAAATCATAGGCGTACCCATAATGCCGGGAGCAATCGTTAAAACTCTGATGCCATAGCGTGCAAGTTCTCTGGCTAAAGGGAGCATCATACCAACAACGCCACCTTTAGATGCGGCGTATGCTGCTTGACCTATTTGACCTTCAAACGCAGCCACTGAGGCAGTACTGATGATAATTCCACGTTCGCCATTCTCATTTGGGGGATTTTTGGTCATGGCTTGCGCTGCTAATCTTGCCATATTAAAACTACCAATTAAATTAACGGTTATCACTTTGGTAAAGTTATCTAGGCGATGAGGGCCTTCTTTTGATAAAACTTTTTCTGCAGGAGCAATCCCTGCGCAATTTACTAATCCATGAACAGCGCCAAATTTGAAGATCGCTTTTGAGAAGCACTCATCCGCACTGGTTGAATCAGATACATTGGTGGCTTGAAAGAAAGCATTTGCACCTAATTTTTGTGCAATTTGATTGCCTAATTGCACATTCATATCAGCTAAGACAACCTTGCCTTGATTGGCAATAATAATTTCAGCAGTAGCTAAACCTAAACCTGAAGCTCCGCCAGTAATAATAAAAACGTGATCTTTAATTTGCATATTGAATGTAATGAACTAAATTATAGAAAGTCCATTCTATCAGTCTCTAAAGAAGATTTAGAGGTAAATTAAATACTTATTTTTATTTTCCAGCACAAAGAAAAAATTATTGAATGGATTAATAAATTTGTTAATAAATTTATTTGATTCTAAGTTTTTATGAGTTAAATAATTCTTTAAGACCCAAACCAGGGTCATCTTGGCGCATAAAGGCTTCGCCGACTAAAAATGCTTGAACAACAGCCGCACGCATTTTTTTAACATCTTCTTTATTGAGAATACCACTTTCAGTGACAACACGCTTTTCTTTAGGAATGTACTTGAGCAGTGAGAGTGTGACATCAAGACTAACATCAAATGTTCTTAAATTGCGATTATTGATACCTAGCAATGAGGTTTTTAATTTGAGTGCGCGGTCTAATTCTGCCCCATCATGTACTTCTACTAAAACATCCATCTGTAACTCATGAGCAATACTTTCAAAATCATGCATTTGAGCGTCATCTAGAGCCGCAGCAATTAAAAGAATTGCATCAGCACCCATCGCGCGGGCTTCATAAATTTGATAAGTGTCAACCAAGAAATCTTTTCTAAGAACAGGGATCTTGCAGTTATTACGAGCCTCTCTCAAATACTGAGCAGATCCCTGAAAGTATTCTTTATCAGTTAGAACAGATAAGCAGGCTGCGCCATTACTTTCATAAGACTCTGCAATTTTGGCAGGATCAAAATCTTCTCTGAAAACACCTTTGCTTGGACTTGCTTTTTTAATCTCCGCAATCACACCCGCGTGACCAGCTTTAATTTTTCTCTCAATACTTTCAATGAAGCCACGCGGCTGATAGCTTGTATCACTCAGGCTAGCTTCTGCATCGGCTCGAATTGTGTGCATCGGTATTTGTGCTGATGCTTTGCTGACTTCATCAAACTTCGTAGCCAGAATACGTTTAAGGATATCGCTCATTATTTAATTCTTTATTGGGATATTGCTAATCGTTGTGTTGTTGCAATGAACTCATCAAGCTTAGCTTTGGCCTGACCATTAGCTATTGCAGCGCGGGCCATCTTTAGACCCTCTCCTATATTCTCAGCAAGATCTGCAGCGTAAAGTGCAGCCCCTGCATTAAGACAAACAATATCTTGGGCTGGACCTGATTCTCCGTTAAGTACACCTAAAACAATCTTCATAGATTCTTCTGGGTTGGCAACTTTAAAGTCTGAACTAGGGTATGTATTTAAGCCAAAATCTTGCGGACAAATCTCATATTCTTTGATTTCACCATGGTGAAGCTCGCCAATCATGGTGGGACCCTCAAGCGATATCTCATCTAAGCCATCTTTACCGTAAACCACTAAAGCGTGTTTTAAGCCAAGACGTTGAAGCACGCGTGCTTGAATACCTACAAGGTCTGGATGAAAAACACCCATCAGCATATGCGGCGCATCAGCAGGGTTAGTTAGCGGACCCAAAATATTAAAAATAGTCCGAACTCCCATCTCTTTGCGCACTGGCGCAACATTTTTCATGGCCGGGTGGTGGTTAGGGGCAAACATAAAGCCCATGCCGCACTGATCTAATGATTGGGCAACTTGTGCTGCCTGTAAGGTAATTTTAGCTCCTAGAGCTTCTAAAACATCCGCTGCGCCTGATTTACTGCTAACGCTGCGATTGCCATGCTTGGCTACTTTAGCGCCTGCACCAGCAGCTGCAAACATGGCAGTTGTCGAGATATTAAATGTGTGTGCACCATCACCACCAGTGCCAACAATGTCAACAAAATGACTGTTATCAGTGACTTGTACAGGGGTAGCAAATTCGCGCATCACAGTGGCTGCTGCTGTGATTTCACCAATGGTTTCTTTTTTGGAGCGCAAACTTGTCAGGATGGCTGCCGTCATCGTTGGTGATAGCTCTCCTGACATGATGGCGCGCATGATATGAAGCATTTCATCATGAAATAGTTCGCGATGTTCAATGCAGCGTTGAAGGGCTTCTTGAGGCGTGATTGACATCATGTCCTTATTTCGTCTTTAAGAAGTTATTCAACAACTCATGGCCATATTCAGACAGAATTGACTCTGGATGAAATTGAACACCTTCAACTGCAAATTTTTTATGGCGGACACCCATGATTTCACCATCATCAGTCCAAGCTGTAATCTCTAAATCAGTTGGCAAACTTTCTTTTTCGATGGCAAGAGAGTGGTAACGAGTAACAGTGAATTCTTTAGGAAGACCTCCAAAAACACCTTGTTGGGTCGTGTGAACCGTATCAGTTTTGCCATGCATGACACGTTTGGCACGAATTACTTTTCCGCCAAAAGCCTCACCAATTGCTTGATGACCAAGGCAGACTCCCAACAAAGGTACTTTGCCTGCAAAGTACTGAATGGCTGCCACAGAGATACCCGCTTCTTTCGGGCTACACGGACCCGGAGAAATGCAAATGTGATCAGGCTTTAATGCCTCAATTTCAGGAATAGTGATCTCATCATTTCTAAAAACTTTTACTTCTGCACCTAACTCGCCAAAGTACTGAACCAAGTTGTAGGTGAAGGAGTCATAGTTATCAATCATTACTAGCATCAAGACCTCCTTGAACCATCTCGGCTGCACGCAGTACGGCCCTTGCTTTGGCTTCAGTTTCCTTCCATTCAGATTCTGGATCAGAGTCAGCAACCACACCAGCACCCGCTTGAGAATGAACCCAACCATCTTTAATGATGCCTGTTCTGATCACAATAGCTACATCCATATCACCTGAGAAAGATAAGTAACCAGCTGCGCCACCATAAATGCCGCGTTTCACAATTTCCATCTCATCAATAATTTCCATCGCACGAATCTTCGGCGCACCAGACAAGGTACCGGCTGGGAATGTGGCTTTTAGAACATCCATATTTGTTGCGCTATCAATTAATTCGCCTTCAACAGAACTAACAATGTGCTGCACATGAGAGTATTTTTCAATCACCATGCGATCAGTCACTTTAACGCTACCATTTTTGGCGATGCGACCAACATCATTACGTGCCAAATCAATCAACATCACATGTTCAGCAATTTCTTTAGGGTCAGCTAGAAGTTCTTTAGCCAGTTGCTCATCATGCTCTGGATTGATGCCTCGTGGGCGTGTTCCTGCAATAGGCCTAACAGTTACGTAACGCTTTTTCTTGCCATCCATCTGTCTGGTTTCTTGGCGAACTAAGATTTCTGGAGATGAACCTACGACCTGATGATCACCAAAGTCGTAAAGATACATATAAGGTGATGGATTCAAGGAGCGTAAAGCCCTATAGAGAGACAGAGGTGAGTCAGTATAGGGTTGGCTGATTCTCTGGCCAATGACCACTTGCATACAGTCACCGGCTAAAACATATTCTTTAGTTCGTTTAACGGCATCAATAAAATCAGCTTTAGCAAATTTGCGAATAGCTTCTGTTTTATGAGTGGGTGCCGTACTCGGATTTTTAACAGCCGTTGTTAAGCTCTGGCGTAAAAACTTGAGTCTATTTTGTGCTTGCTCATAAGAGTCTGCATCTTGTGGATTGGCATAAACAATCAGATATAACTTACCAGCTAAGTTATCAATGACTGCTAACTCTTCAGTCAGCATTAATTGAATATCTGGCAGATTCATTTCATCTGGTAATTTCTGCTCAGCTAAACGAGGCTCAATATAACGAATGGTGTCATAACCAAAATAGCCTGCTAAGCCACCACAAAAACGCGGCAGACCTGACTGAAGCGCCACCTTAAAGCGATTGTGATAGCTGGCAATAAAATCTAAGGGATTGCCATGATCAGTTTCTATAATCTGACCATCTGTGATGACTTCGGTCACAGTATTTTTTGGCCCGCCACGGACCTTAATTAAAGTTTTGGCTTGTAAACCAATAATTGAGTAGCGCCCAAAACGCTCGCCACCCACAACAGACTCTAGTAGAAAAGTGTTTTTTGTACTATGTTCTTGAGTGAGCTTAAGGTACAAAGACAGAGGCGTTTCTAAATCTGCAAGAGCTTCAGAAACTAAAGCAACGCGGTTGTAGCCTTGTTGAGCTAAGGCATCAAAGTCAGAGCGTTGCATTAGGCTTTCCCTAATTCCTCGCGCATCGTTTGAATGATGGCTTTGTAATCAGGTTTACCAAAAATGGCAGAGCCTGCCACAAAAGTATCAGCACCTGCAGCAGCAATTTCACGAATATTGTCAGCCTTTACCCCGCCATCAACTTCTAATCTAATCTTACGTCCGGTTTTCTCTTCATAAGCATTTAATTTTGCCCGGGTCTCACGCAATTTATCTAGGGTGCCCGGAATAAAAGACTGCCCTCCAAAGCCCGGGTTAACAGACATCAGAAGAATTAAATCTAACTTATCTAAAACGTGGTCAAGGTAATGCAATGGTGTGGCTGGGTTGAATACCAAGCCAACTTGGCAGCCATTATCTTTAATTAACCCTATGGTTCGATCAATATGAGAACTAGCCTCTGGGTGGAAGCTGATTAAATTAGCTCCAGCTTTAGCAAAATCTGGAACGATGCGATCAACCGGCTCAACCATTAAGTGCACGTCGATACAGGCGGGTTGGCCGTCTTTAACCGCATAAGAGCGAATAGCCTCACAAACTAGAGGGCCTATCGTTAAATTAGGCACGTAATGGTTATCCATCACGTCAAAGTGGATCCAATCAGCCCCAGCAGCTAGCACTGAGCTGACCTCTTCGCCCAAGCGAGCAAAGTCAGCCGAGAGAATCGAGGGGGCAATTACGTAGGATTGAGGGGTATTTATTTTAGCCATGTGCCATTTTAGCTCGGTCTGGCTTGCAGTAGCTTCTTCTATAGCGGAGAATCTTGTTATGGAACAACATCAATTCAATGTGCAGGTCAAAGTAACCTATCTTCCGGACGAATCAGACGCCGAAAGTAGGCGGTTTGCCTTTGCCTATACCATCACGATTAAAAATACAGGTCAGCTTCCAGCTCAACTAATTGCGCGTCATTGGATCATTACAGATGGTGATAATGGTGTTCAGGAGGTCCGAGGTTTGGGCGTGGTTGGCCAACAGCCACTTTTGCGCCCTGGTGAACAGTTTGAGTACACCAGCTGGGCTACTTTACCGACTCCGATGGGTACCATGAGGGGTGATTTCTTCTGTTGTAGCGAAGATGCTCAGTTTTTCCAAACACCTATCCCAGAATTTGCCCTTGTGATGCCAAGGACGCTGCATTAAGAGACCCATTAGTAAACTTGGTTTATCGATCTTTTCTGCCCATCATGGTCCAAACTACAATGATGACCAAAACTAATAAAGCTACACCAGCTTCTAAGGCAAATATCAACATTGGAAATTCATCAAATAAATCACTCAATTAAGTTTCTCCTGAACGTAAATAGCACTTGTCTAATAAATGGCATCATAAGCCCAACTGATTAATGATCTTAGTGTAAACATGAATAACCTTTACTTAAAAAAGACTTTTAAGCTAGCTAGTTCTTTAGCAGCTTTAACTATGTTTTTGACGGCTTGCTCAACAACACCTGAGTATTCAAAAAAGTCAGTTAAGGAAGCTCCTTCCAGTAATACCTATAACAGTCGCGTTGCTGAATTGATCCCGGTCACTTGGAGTGATTTACCCGGTTGGAAAGAAGATGATTTAACAGCCGCTTGGCCAGCCTGGATGAGAAGTTGTGAGGGTATGTTAAAGCGTAACCCTAGCGGCTTAAATTGGAAGCCTGCATGTGCAGCAACTGCAAAGGTGAACGTCAATAGCAGTGATTCAATTCGACTTTATTTTCAAAGTTATATGAAGGTAATGGAAATCAGGCATCAGTCAGGAGCATCAGCTGGCAGCGTTCATGGTTTGGTGACAGGTTATTACGAGCCATACCTTAATGGGGCAAGGAAAAAAGGTGGAGTCTACCAAACACCTATCCATCGTTACCCAGAGGCTTGGCTTAAGAAAAAACCAAGTTCATTACCCACAAGAGCTGAACTCATGTCTAGTGGGCAATTAAATGGACAAGAAATTGTTTGGGTGGATGATCCTGTTGCGGCAGCTTTTTTACATGTGCAAGGTTCAGGGCGTATTAGGATGAGTGATGGAACAGTCATTCGTATAGGCTTTGCAGGTACGAATGACCAACCCTTTAAATCGTTTGCACAGTGGCTGTTAGATCGTAAAGAAATTACTCGAGCAACAGCAACCATGCAAGGGATTCAAGCCTGGGCTGAGAAAAACCCAAAACGCGTGCAAGAAATGCTCAATGCCAATCCACGCTATGTCTTTTTCAGAGAGCTGCCAGCCAGTCATGATGCTTCTGTTGGACCCATTGGCTCACTAGGAGTGCCTTTGACAGCTGAAAGAAGTATTGCGGTTGATACAAAAGCTTTACCATTGGGGGCGCCTGTTTTTTTAGATACGACATATCCGTTAAGCAAGAAACCGATTCAACGTTTAATGATGGCTCAAGATACTGGTAGCGCTATCATTGGTGCTGTACGAGCTGACTTTTATTGGGGCACGGGCGATGAAGCTGGAGCTTACGCCGGTAGAATGAAACAACAAGGCCGTATGTGGGTTCTTTTACCTAAGTAATTATTTAGACAGCTGAAGAAATTATTTAATGAATGCCAAAGGAAATAAAGATGAGTTATGAAAATATTGTGATTTCTGCTGAGGGCCGTGTTGCTTTAATTACTCTGAATCGACCTAAGGCCTTGAATGCTCTCAATGATCAATTGATGGATGAATTGGGCGCTGCTTTATTAGGTTTTGATGCTGATGAGAATATCTCTTGCATTGTCATTACTGGCAGTGAGAAAGCTTTTGCCGCTGGTGCAGATATTGGCATGATGGCCAAATATAGTTTTACCGATGTTTATAAGAGCGATTACATTACCAAAAACTGGGAAACGATTCGCCGTATTCGTAAGCCGGTGATTGCTGCAGTAGCTGGTTACGCCTTAGGTGGTGGTTGCGAATTAGCAATGATGTGTGATGTCATTATTGCTGCAGATAACGCTAAATTTGGTCAACCAGAGATTAAATTAGGTATTCCCCCAGGATCAGGTGGATCACAACGTTTACCAAGAGCTGTTTCAAAAGCAAAAGCCATGGATATGTGCCTAACAGCAAGAATGATGGATGCGAGTGAAGCGGAGCGTTCAGGGCTGGTTTCAAGAGTGGTTCCAGCTGATCAATTGATGACCGAAGTCATGTCAGCAGCTAAAACAATGTCTGAGATGTCTTTGCCTATTTTAATGATGGTCAAGGAAAGTATTAATGCCGCTTATGAAACCTCCTTAAGCGAAGGAATTCATTTAGAGCGTCGTTTATTTCATGCTGCGTTTGCAACAGAAGATCAAAAAGAGGGCATGGCCGCTTTTATTGAAAAACGTAAAGCTGAATTCAAGAATCAATAATTACAAACTTATACCCAAGTAAAAGATTGAAAATGACTTCTAGAAAAAAACATCTTACTATTAGCCTCTCAATTTTGATTGCAATGAGCCTGAGCGCTTGCGCAACTTTAGAGCTTGGCGATGAGCAAGCACCCCCAGCAGAAAAAGTCACTAAATTTTCAGAGCTTAATTACGGTGTGCGCTTACCAAAAGCATGGCAAGTTTGGCGTATTACTCCTCAGAAAAATAAGACTATTTACACTCTGGAACAATATGAAGGAAAAACTGTTTTAAAGGCGAATGCAGATACAGCGGCCTCTGGTTTAGCTTTTCCGCTTGTGCCACGTGACGTCAGTGGATTATTTTTAAATTGGCAATGGAAAGCCTTGGATTACATTCCAAATGCTAATAATGAAGAGTCATCTCGCGATGATGCACCTTTGAGATTATTAGTTGCATTCGATGGTGACAAAAGTAAATTACCAATGAGAGATCAAATGGTCTTTGAAATGGCAAAAATTGTCAGTGGTCAAGATATGCCCTATGCCAGCCTGATGTATGTTTGGGCTGCTAAGAGCCCTATTGAAAAAATCATCACAAACTCTCGAACATCGCGTATCAAAATGATTGTAGTTAATAGCGGCTCGAAGGATTTAGGCGTTTGGCAGCATCATCATCGTGATTTGGAAAAAGATTACGAAGCCGCTTTTTCTGAAAAACCTGGGAAGATAATCGGCTTAGGCTTGCTAACAGATACAGACAATACCCGCACTCAAGTTAGAGCTATCTATGGCGATATTGAGCTAAAACACTAAGTTTTATTTTGCGGCTAAATATTGCTGCGTCAGATTGACCCAATAACTGCTTCCTAAAGGGAGTAAGTTATCGTTGAAGTCATAACATGGGTTATGAAGATGACAAGGGCCTAAGCCATGTCCTTGTGAGCGATGGTCACCATCACCGTTGCCAATAAATACGTAACAACCAGGCTTTTCTTGCAACATAAAAGCAAAGTCTTCAGCGCCCATTGTCGGGTCAACACGAGGATTTACCCGATCTTCCCCGACAAGTTCTTTCATAACGCTGATTGCAAATTCAGTCTCTTTTGCATGATTAATCGTTGGAGGGTAGTTTCTTGTAAACTTTACATCCGCCTCACAATCAAAACTTAGAGCTACTGTTTTAGCAATATGTCGTAGTCGCGTCTCAATTAAATCTAATACTTCAAGCGTAAACGTTCTAACGGTCCCACCAAGCCAGGCGCTATCAGGAATAACATTGCTAGCATCACCAGCGTGAAATTGAGTAATTGATAAAACTGCAGCATCAATCGGACGTTTATTGCGTGTGATGATGCTCTGTAGTGAACTTGCAATTTGATTAGCAGCAAAAACTGGGTCAGCACTGTTGTGAGGTAATGCGGCATGACCGCCTTTACCTTTGACAGTAATAACAAACTCATTGCTGGAAGCCATCATCGGTCCAGGCGTTACGCCGAATTCACCAACTGCCATACCTGGCCAGTTGTGCATACCAAAAACAGCATCGCAGGGGAATAATTTAAACAAACCATCTTTAATCATTTCTCGCGCACCGCCACCACCTTCTTCAGCTGGTTGGAAAATGAAATGAACGCTACCTTTGAAGTCGCGATGTTGAGACAGATATTCTGCTGCACCCAAGAGCATAGCAACATGACCATCATGGCCACAGGCATGCATCTTCCCATCATGCTTTGAGGCATGCTCGAAATGGTTGTGCTCTTGAAGTGGCAGTGCGTCCATGTCAGCACGTAAACCAATTGATCTACCGGGCCCTTGGGTTCCAACGATAGTACCAACAACCCCAGTTTTACCAAGACCTCGATGGGCCTTAATACCCCAAGATTCAAGTTGCTGAGCTACCGTATCAGACGTCCTATTTTCTTGGAAACATAGTTCTGGATGCGCGTGAATATCTCGGCGAATAGCCTTAATAAGCTCAACTGATTCAAGTACTTCTGGCAATAGTTTCATAGGTTTAATTTTCAGTAACTTACCTAATCATATCGTTTATAGCGCTTATGTGCTTAGCTCTTGGTAATCGTGCTACTTTAGTGCAATATTTCACAATAATTAGAAAATTAATGAAAAAATTACTCGAAAGAGAAAATGGCATGAATCAAAACAAACCTTGGTTAAATAATTACCCAAAAGGTGTTCCTCATCAGTTAGAAGCAAACGAACATCAATCTTTAGTGCAAATGATGGAAGCTTCATTTGCTGCATACCCAAAATGTGATGCATTCGATTGCATGGGTAAGTCAATGACTTTCAATCAATTGAATAAGTCATCCAAAGACTTTGCTGCCTATTTGCAGTCACTGGGATTAAAAAAAGGGGCCCGTGTTGCAATAATGATGCCTAATCTCTTGCAATACCCTGTAGCACTTTTAGGCACTTTAAGAGCTGGCTATGTGGTGGTTAATATCAACCCTTTATACACGCCTAGAGAGTTAGCGTACCAATTAAAAGATTCTGGCGCTGAGGTATTGGTTGTTCTAGAAAACTTCGCTCATGTTTATCAGAAGGTACAGGACCAAGTTACCATCAAGCATGTCATTGTGACAAGTATGGGCGAGCTACTGGGCCTCAAAGGAATACTTGTTAATTGGGTGGTTAGAAAAGTTAAAAAATTAGTTCCAGCATGGCACTTATCAGAAAGTATTAACTTTAAGAATGCGCTAGAAAAGGGGCAGCATCACTCTTGGACTCCACCGTTAGTTGATTCAAATGACATTGCATTTTTACAATATACGGGGGGTACAACAGGTATTTCTAAAGGAGCTGTTCTCCTGCATCGAAATGTGCTGGCTAATGTTTTTCAGATTGAAGCATGGTTAGAGCCAGGTTTGAAGGGTAAACAGATTGATCAAATGGTTTTTGTGTGCGCACTACCGCTCTACCATATCTTTGCCTTGACAGCTTGCTGTATGTTTGGAATTAGAAGTGGTGGTTTGAATATTCTTGTTACAAATCCTAAAGACATTCCAGGTTTTATTAAATTGCTCAGAGGGCTTAAGCAATTTCATATCTTCCCTGCCGTGAATACATTGTTCAATGCCTTAATGAATCACCCGTCATTTGGAAGAATTAATTTTTCAAATTTATTGGTTGCGATTGGTGGTGGCATGGCCGTACAAAAAGCACCAGCTGACCGTTGGCTATCATTAACTGGTAAACCAATTGCAGAAGGCTATGGACTTTCAGAAACCTCGCCAGTTGCTTGCTGTAACACACCTCTGATTGATGGTTTTACGGGGCATGTTGGCCTTCCTTTACCCGGAACTGATGTCAGCATACGTGATGACGCAGGTGAAGTGTTGTCGTTTGGAGAGGCTGGAGAAATATGTATTCGTGGCCCACAATTAATGGCGGGTTACTGGAATCGACCTGCTGAAACTATGCAATCCATGACTGAAGATGGATTTTTTAAGACTGGTGATATTGGGTTGATGAGCCAAGATGGTTACGTCAAGATCATTGACCGCAAAAAAGATATGGTGCTGGTCTCGGGATTTAATGTTTACCCTAGTGAGGTTGAAGAAGTCATAGCTATGTTGCCAGGAGTTTTGGAGTGTGGTGTCGTGGGTGTTCCAGATGATTTAACAGGAGAGGCTGTTAAGGTCTTTATTGTTAAAAAAGATCCTAACTTAAGTTATGAAGATGTGATTGCTCACTGCAAAACACAGCTAACTAGTTACAAAAGACCTAAGCTTGTGGAATTCCGGGATGAGTTACCTAAAACTAATGTTGGGAAAATTTTAAGGCGCGAACTAAGAGCTCAGACTTAATTTAAAAATTTAATCAGGTAAGCGTATATAGCTAGCTGCAGTTTCAAGGGCTAGCTTGGTATACGGAGTTTTAGTCAACTCTTGATGAAGGTGCGGGATTGTACCGAGGAGTGGGGCTTTAATGAGTTGTTGTAAAGATTGAATATTCTCATCAAGCAAGTTCATTGGTCCAATTGTGTTGGCAACCCAACCAGCTAATGTTAATCCCCTACCTAAAACTGCTTCGACAGTTAATAGAGCATGGTTAATACAACCAAGGCGCATTCCTACAACCAAAATAACTGGTAAGCCAATGTCTTTAGCAAAGTCAGCACTATCTTTATTTTGATGAAAGGGCACTTTAAATCCACCAACACCCTCAACCACAACGGCATCCGCTTGTCTGGCTAAAGCCTGGTAGCTGTCTAGCATCTTGTCGTAGTTCAGTGCAATGCCATTTTTCTTTGCAACTAGATGAGGTGCTGAAGGGGTTTCTAAAATATAAGGACAAATATTAGAGATATCTTTAGCTGCTTCGTGAGTGGAAGCCAATGCTAAAGTTACTAAATCTTCGTTTTGTGGTTTTCCATCAATAAGACTAATGCCGGCGACAACTGGTTTATAGCCGATCACCTGAGAATATTTTTTCTGCAAAAGTAAAAGAAGTGCACCCGATACTAAAGTTTTACCAACTTCAGTATCTGTACCGGTGACAAAGAATCCCACATTTTTATTAGAAGGCATATTCAATCTCATGAAGTGCTTCGATTAGTTGCCCGATTTGTTCTGTTGTGTGTGTTGCGGAGAAGGTAATACGTAAGCGTGCTGTGCCTTCTGCTACCGTCGGTGGTCGAATCGCAGGAACCCAAATATTTTTTTGATCAAGTTGTTCAGCTACTTTAAGGGCATCTGCATTTGTGCCAATGATGATCGGTTGGATAGCTGTCTGTGATGGCATTAAGCGCCATTTATTCAGTTGAAGATGGCCATGCCAGTAAGCAATATTTTTAGCAAGCGCCAATCGATGAGCGGGATCCTTCATCAGCTCGAGGCTTGTAAGAAGACCTTGTGCAATAAATGGAGGGCTAGCTGTGGTGTAGATATAAGCGCGACCTTTTTGCATCACCCATTCAATCAGATCTGCATTCCCAGCAACAAAAGCACCGCTTAAGCCAGCAGCTTTACCTAGGGTTCCCATGTAAATGATCCTTGCAGTGCGCGGATCACTGGCTTGTAAGTTAAATAAATTCAGAGCACCTAAGCCTTGATCTCCTAAAACACCAAAGCCATGAGCATCATCAATCATTAGAAGAGCGTTGAATTCTTCAGCAGCATCTAATAATTTATCAACGTGAGCAATATCGCCATCCATGCTAAATACGGCATCCGTAATAATCAATTTAAAAGGATTTAAATCTTCCGCCAGCATTTTCCTAAGTGCCGCCATATCTTGATGCGGATAAATTTTAATGGTGGCCTGATTTTGTTTGCTTGCTAGGCGAATGCCATCAATCAAAGAAGCATGATTCAGTTCTTCAGAAAAGATGCTCATCTGCATGCGTTCACCGGAAGCATCATGTAATGTGCTTAGCGCAGTAATTGAAGCCATGTTGGCCATGTAGCCAGTGCCAAAGAATAATGTTTTGACCTTGGGGATGAAGGTGCTCTGCGTTTTTGCAAGGGCTCGCTCTAAGGCCTCGTGCGCTTGATTGTGCCCGCTAATCATGTGAGAGGCGCCGCTGCCAGACCCATAACTTTGGGTACCATCTACGATAGCTTGAGCAATTTTAGGATGATTGGCTAAACCCAAATAATCGTTGCTGCAAAATGTGAGCATGGTGCGGCCATCAATCGTCATTAATGGAGCGCTGGCACTTTCGCTAACTTTAAGTTTTCTACGAAGGGATTTTTTCTCTAAGTTATCTAAAAGTTGGGCGTAGTGTTGAGTATATGAGTTGCTCATGACTAAATTCTAGCCCTTGTTGTGTAAAACAAGGTGCAAGGTCCTTTCAATACCATTTGAAAGAATAGCTAACTCATCTGTGCTTAATGTATAGGGGGGCATGATGTAAATGGTCCGCCCAATGGGGCGCACTAAAATTTCTTTTGATAAAGCCTCTTTGAAAAATTCTTTAGCAAATGAGTTCGTTGTAACGCTCTCTTTGATATCAAATGCCAAAATCATGCCTTTTTGGCGAAAGTGTTCAATATTTGAATCATTTTGTGCCCAAGCAAATGACTCTGTCGTGGCGCTTGCTAAGGCTTTATTTTTTTCAATTACTTGGTCATTGGCGAAAATATCCAATGTTGCAAGCGCCGCTGTGCAAGCTAAAGGGTTTCCTGTGTATGAATGAGAATGCAGAAATCCTCGACTTGTATCTTCATCATAAAAAGCTTGATAGATCTTTTCTGTTGTCATTACCAGCGATAGCGGTAAGTAACCTCCGCTAATACCTTTTGAGAGGGCTAAAAAATCAGGCCAGATGCCTGATTCTCCAGCTTGTTCAACAGCAAAAAATGTACCGGTGCGTCCACAGCCTACTGCTATTTCATCAGCTATTAAATGTACTTGATACTGATCACATAACTGTCGCGCGCCAACTAGGTAACTCGGATCATGCATAGCCATGCCTGTCGCGCACTGCACCAGGGGCTCCAGAATAAGAGCGGCAATCTTGCCTTGATTCTTTTGTAATATGTTTTCTAAATCTTTGAGTGCGCGAGTGGCAGCATCAACGGCCGTTTCACCTGCCGTGGCACTTCTTGCATCTGGGCTCGTAACAATATGAGCATGACGAATAAGAGGTCCATAAGCATCTTTAAAGATAGCAACATCAGTCACTGCTAGAGCACCAAGAGTTTCACCGTGATAACTATTTTTTAAACAGATGAATTCTTTTTTATCTGATAGGCCCATGTTTCGCCAATAATGAAAGCTCATCTTTAGAGCAATTTCAATGGCGGAAGCTCCATCTGAGGCAAAGAAGGTGTGACCTAAATGATGAGATGTTAGTGCGCTAAGTCTTTCAGATAGCTCTACAACGGGGGGGTGTGTGAACCCAGCCAGCATCGCATGCTCTAGTTGATCTAGTTGTTTTTTTAATGCCGCATTGATGTAAGGGTTAGCATGCCCAAATAAATTAACCCACCATGAACTAATTGCATCTAAATACCGATGACCATCTTGATCATAGAGCCAGCTACCTTTTGCATGAGATAAAGCAATGAGCGGAAATCTCTCATGGTGTTTCATTTGTGTGCAAGGGTGCCATACAGCTTTTAGGCTTCGCTCTACCCATTGATCTGATATTGACTGAGGTCTATTGGTGTTCATTCTGCGTTGATGCCTGTTTCTTCAATTAATTTTGACCAACGTTTTGAATCTGATTGAATCAAGCGCTTTAGTGCTTCAGGTCCCTGAGGATTTGCCTCTAAACCCATACTTGATAATCGCAGCTTAACTTCTGGTAAAGATAAGACACGCTTAGTCTCCATGGCAATTTTTAGAACATCTTCCTGTTTCATACCAGCAGGACCCATTAATGAAAACCAAGATGTGACTTGAAATTTTTTAAGACCGGGGACTCCTGACTCGCTCAGCGTTGGAATATCTGGAGCATGAGGAGAGCGTTGGAGACTGGTTACGCCAATCGCTTTTAAATCGCCAGACTTGATAAGTGGCATTGCAGATGTCAAATTATCAAAACTCATTTGGACTCGACCACCCAATAAATCAGGCATGGCTTGGGCTCGGCCTTTGTATGGAATGTGTTGGATTTTTGTTTTAGTTAGCTGTTGAAATAGTTCGCCTGATAAATGAATCGATGTACCAATACCCGATGATGAATAACTCATTTGATTGGGTTGTGCTTTTGCTAAATCTATCAAAGATTTAGCATCATCAGCGGGCACGTTTTTATTTAAAACCAGCACATTAGGCGTGCTTGCTAAAAAAGTAATGGGCTCTAAATCTTTATGGGCGTCGTAAGAAATATTTTTATAAAGATACGGATTGATCGTTAAAGTTCCGACTGTGCCAATCAGTAGTGTGTGACCATTGGGGTTTGATTTGGTGGCTAATTCAGTGCCAATATTGCCGCCTGCCCCAGGTTTATTTTCTACAATTACTTGATTATTATGATCTTTTTGCCAATGTTCGGCAAGCACTCTAGCCAAAATATCAGGTGCACCACCCGGCGTAAAGGTGACGATAATTTTAATAGGCTCTGAACTAGCGTAAGGCCATGACTTTTCAGCGGAAGCTGTTTGAGTCAGGATTGCTAAAGAAATAAAAGTTAGGATTCTACGCATAGACTCTATTTGAACACTTCGACCTGTATCATTAGTAATTATTACTAAGAATTCCCCTAAAAATCTTATGTCTACTACTGTTGCCCAAGTACTTGAACTATACGAATTACCTATGAATGAGTTAATGTCGCGAGCCGCGACCACTCATCGTGAAAATTTCCCTGATGGTGATATTGAGTTAGCAACCTTGTTGTCTATCAAAACAGGTGGTTGCCCAGAGGATTGCGGCTACTGCCCTCAGGCAGCTCGCTATCACACAGATGTAAAAGCTACAAAAATATTGGATGTTGAAGAAGTATTAGAGGCTGCTCGTGCTGCAAAAGAAGCTGGTTCCAATCGTTTTTGTATGGGTGCAGCATGGCGGGAACCGAAAGATCGCGACATTGAAAAAGTTGTTGCCATGATCAAGGGTGTTAAAGATTTGGGTTTAGAAACATGCGCAACATTGGGTATGTTGGCACCTGAACAAGCAAAAGCTTTAGGCGATGCTGGATTAGATTTTTATAATCATAATTTAGATACTAGCGAAGATTTTTATGCTTCAGTCATTAAAACTCGTGACTATCAAGATCGTTTAGATACTCTTAAAAATGTTCGCAGTGCTGGTATGTCTGTTTGTTGTGGTGGCATTATTGGCATGGGCGAAACTCGTACCCAACGGGCAGCGTTTATTGCTAAGTTAGCTAATTTAAATCCGTACCCTGAGTCAGTACCTATTAATCACTTAGTCCCTGTCGCGGGCACTCCTCTAGCTGATCAAAAAGGTGTTGATCCATTGGAGTTTGTTCGAACTATCGCTATTGCTCGTATCACTATGCCAACAGCTCGTGTGCGCCTATCTGCAGGTCGTCAGGAATTAGGGCGTGCTATCCAAGCAATGTGCTTCATGGCTGGTGCAAATTCAATTTTCTACGGTGATAAGTTGCTCACAACCAACAACCCAGAAGCAGATGCTGATCGTGAGCTACTTGCTGATTTAGGATTAAAAACTAAAGCAGCATGTAAAGCCGAGGTGCTTGTTTAAAAACTATGTCTTAAGCCAGCTGTGATGCTTTGCTGGTTTTTAGATTTATTTGTTTCTGAAACGCCAGCTCTGTTGGAATGCCAGTCCATAAACCCATAAATGTCAGTTCTTTTTGATAATTTATACAGACTGCTGAGTACAGTTCGCTTGTCTTTATCCATCAACCTGTAAGATGGAGATTGATATTGAAGCTTACTGTATTGCGCTAAGCTTAATTCTATCTTTGGGCTCAAGTCATATTGCGCCCCCCAAGTACTGATAAATACAGTTGATCCAATTTGATCTCTATGTGGGATCGCTAATTGAGGATGGTTAAAAATATCACCAACTTTCAATTGAGGAAGTTTCGTTTGTGAAAACCCAGTTCTGAATTTAAAACGATTCAGTTTATATTCTCCAGCTAAGTTATAGATTTGAGTTTTACCAAGAGCTTGTGAAGCGGCTGCTGCCGTATCTTGCATTTTGGCTATTCCAATTTCTGTAAATGAAGCACCAACACCCCAAGTAGAATTTTTATAAAGCATACCTACTGCTACTTCACTTCCGTTAGTCACTGAACCAACTTGGTTACCAGATTTATAACTTGCTAAGGTCGTGACTCCTGCAAGCTGGTGACGATATTTGATCGTGTTATCAGAGCGATTGTGATTATTTTTTAAATCAGCATACCCACTTAAATAATGAATCGTTTGGGATTGATTGATGTTGTTACTTGGATCAAAGTCTTTAATAACATCATAGCTAATGGTGTACTGTCTCCCCATCGTGATAAGACCGAATTCTTGATGACCGATACCTAAGTAAGCTTGCCTACCAAACAAACTTTTATCTTCACTTTTCTTTCCATAAATGCTTGTATCGCTAAATGAGTTGGAATCTCCAGTACTCATATTGATACCAGCTTCTAAATTAAAAATAGTTGTTGTGCCTTGCCCCAGATCTTCCTGACCTTTAAAGCCGAGATGGGATCCCGTTAGACCACCTGAGTTTCCTGATAAACGACTTTCTTTGGCATTTCCTAAGTGATCATGCCCAGCTTTGTTGCTGTATCGCATGCCACTATCAATAGTTCCGTAAATAGATTTGTTCGTTGTTTGTGCCTGGACACTTGTGGTGACCAGTGGTGCCGTAACAACGGAAAGCACCGCTACGCTGATAAGCGTTTTTTTCATGAGTTCTCCAATATGGTTGATACAAAAAAACAACAAAAGTCACATTTTTCTGCATGGTTTACAAAGAAACCAATATCAAAGATATCAATAAAGTAAATTACAAGTGTTGATTAACCCTAAAAATTAATATAAAAATTAAAAAACGTTGCAATAAAACAACAAATTAGGGGTTTTATGCCGTAAACATGCTGATGAGCAAGGGTTTAAGATGTTGGTATGACCTTCAAACAAAAAATGAATCCTGTAGATGATTTGATTATTGAATTTGATAAGGTATTGCGTTCGATTGTTGGGGCAACCCCAATGAGAAGACCGATACCGAAGCCACCAGAATCTCTAATTGTTGAGTTATCAGTTGACGAGAAAAAGCATTCAGCAGGTTTAATGCGAATCAATCATGTGGGTGAGGTGTGCGCGCAAGCTCTATATCAATCTCAAAAATTACATGCTAGAAATGCTTCTCTTAAAGAAAAATTAGAGCATGCAGCAATTGAAGAAGAAGACCACCTGGCTTGGTGTGAGAGCCGATTGAAGCAATTAGATTCTCGTCCAAGTTTATTAAATCCACTTTGGTATGCGGGATCGTTTTTATTGGGTACTGTTGCTGGTTTGGCCGGTGATAAAGTGAGCTTAGGCTTTGTTGCAGAAACAGAAAAGCAAGTGGAACATCATTTGGATGATCATCTAAATGATCTACCTTCTAATGACATTATTTCAAGAGCCATAGTTGCACAAATGCGCGCTGATGAGATTGAGCATGGACAAATGGCAATTAGAGAAGGTGGTGTTGAGTTACCTCCAATAATTCAATCAATAATGAAAACAATGGCTAAGGCCATGACATTCACAGCTTATCGCATATAACCCTAAGCTAACTTCTCAAGAGTACTTTCCATGACTATGTTTTTATTGGAAATTTAGACTTAAAATACTCTTAACACATCTTTCTAAGTACTTGTTCTACCTAAAGAAAATGTAAAAAAAGTACCCAAAACACTTGACCAGTTATAGGTCATCCTCTAAAGTGGGGAAAAGTGTGAAAAAGTGGGGAAAATTACGTGTTTCAAGGTGCTTCAGCATTAACTCTCGATGCCAAGGGTCGCATGTCGATTCCTTCAAGGCATCGTGACGCCCTGCAATTACAAGGTGACGGCAGAGTCACACTCACAAAACATCCGGATGGTTGTCTTCTTTTGTTTCCTCGTTCTGAGTGGGAAGCATTCAGAAGCCGCATTGCGCAATTACCAATGGATGCGCATTGGTGGCGCAGAATATTTTTAGGTAATGCATTTGATGTTGAGATGGATGGCTCAGGGCGTATTTTGGTGAGTCCTGAATTACGTGCAGCTGCAAATGTTGAGCGCGATGTCATGCTTTTAGGCATGGGTAGTCATTTTGAGTTGTGGGATGCAGCTATATACGCACAAAAAGAGCAAGTAGCTATTGCACAAGGCATGCCCGATGCTCTCAAGCAATTTACTTTCTGATGTGGGTCAACGATGACATTCATCCATCGCCCAGTTCTACTGGCCGAGGCAGTCACCTCGGTATTGGGATGCTCAGATCAAACAGAGACAGTAAGTTCACCAAAAAAAATTATCGATGGAACTTTTGGACGGGGCGGACACACTCGCTTGATATTGACGAAGCTCAATCCCCAATCTCAACTGATAGCTTTCGACAAAGATTTGCAAGCGATTGCAGAATCAAAAAAAATTCAGGATTCCAGATTTCAAATTATTCACGACAGCTTTGCCTCGATGGAAGAGCACATCGAAGTGGAAACAGTCGACGGTATTTTGTTGGACTTGGGGATCAGCTCTCCGCAAGTCGACGATCCAGATCGTGGATTCTCGTTCCGTCAGGATGGACCGCTAGATATGCGGATGGATACAACAAGAGGAATGAGTGCAGCTGAATGGCTTGCAAATGCAGAACAAAACGAAATAGCGAGGGTTATTAAAGAGTATGGGGAAGAACGGTTTGCTTTACAGATTGCAAAGGCGATTATTGCTCGCAGAGAGCAAGGCGAGTCCCTCACTCGTACAAGAGAGCTCGCGACGCTCGTGGCTAGTGTCGTCCGCACCCGTGAGGCGGGCCAAGATCCGGCCACGCGCACCTTTCAAGCTATTCGGATTTATATCAACCAAGAACTTACCGACTTGGAGAGTGGGTTGAGAGCAGCATTTAATTGCCTCAAGCCAAATGGCCTACTGGCCGTTATAAGCTTTCATTCTTTGGAAGATCGAATTGTTAAACAATTCATGCAAGGCTTAGCGCACATTGAGGTGCCTAGAGGTTTACCTTTAACTCAAGAACAAATGCCAAAACCATTTGCGGAGTTATTGGCAAGAATAAAGCCAAGTAAAGAAGAAGTAAAAGAAAACCCAAGATCACGCTCAGCAATCCTGCGCGTTATGCGAAAAATAAAGAATCAAAGTGGCGGTCGTAAATCATGAATCGCTCAACAATCATTCTTTTGATCATCTTGATGTTGTGCTCATTATCTTTGGTGGCTGCTCAGCAAAAAACTCGGTCACTTTATGTGGCACTGGAGAGAGCTCAAACAGAAGAGCGCCGTCTGAATCAGGAATGGTTAAGGCTGGAGTATGAGCAACGAAACTTGTCTAAGTCATCCCGAATTACGGATATTGCACGTAAGCAATTACAGATGCAGCCGATTAATCCGGGACGAACTCAATATGTGGTGGTTGATTAATGCCGCGCATATCTTATTCATCGACACCTAACCTAGTCTTGCGCCTACCAATGTGGCGATCAAGACTTGTTTTATTTTTGATTTTTATTGGGTTTATCTCGCTTGTATTAAGAGCGATCTGGGTTCAAGGTTTTGACAATTCTTTTTACGAAGAAAAAGGAAATAAAGCTACTTTGCGCACAATTGAGATGCCTGCAAGTAGAGGGAAAATTCTTGACCGAAATGGCGAGGTGTTAGCAACGAGTTTATTGGCTAAAGCAATAATCGCGTTTCCAGAAGCTATTCCAGAAAATATTGAAAAAAACAAAATTGTGGAATTGGCTCGCTTGCTTGAGATGAGTGAATCGGAGATAAGAAAAAAATTAGCATCAGAAAAGAATCAAGTATTTTTGAAGCGACAAGTTGATTTAGAAATTGCAAAGAAGATTAAAGATTTAGGCATTCCAGGAATTGCTCAAAATAGTGAATATAAGCGTCTCTATCCCGAGGGTGAGGCGATGGCTCATGTTGTTGGGTTTACTAATGTTGAAGATCGAGGCCAAGAGGGCATGGAGTTGGCAAGAGAAAAAGATTTAGCCGGACAACCTGGGCGTCGTAGAGTTATTCAAGATCGATTGGGGCGTTATGTTGAAGGTTTGGGGATTATTAATCCTCCCAAAGATGGCGCAGATTTACAGTTATCTATTGATAGCAAAGTTCAGTATTTGGCATTTAACGAAATTAAAGCGATTGTAGAAAAGCATCAGGCAAAAGCAGCGGGCGTCGTTGTGCTTGATGTTCAGACAGGCGAAGTTTTGGCTTTAGCTAATTGGCCAACATACAACCCCAATACGCGAGTTGGCTTGACGGGGGAAAAATTAAGAAACCGTGTACTTACTGATACTTTTGAGCCTGGCTCAACAGTAAAACCTTTTTCAGTAGCTATTGCACTTGAAAAAGGTCTAATACAACCCAATACTCAAATGCAAATTGGCAAGAAAGTAGTCATTGGCAAAAAGGCAATTACAGATACAAAGTCCTACGACACTTTAACTGTTGCAGAAATTATTCAAAAATCTAGCAATATTGGAACTGCCAAAATTGCGATGCAATTATCGGCACAAGATATGTGGGAAATGTTCCAATCTGTAGGTTTAGGGCAAGCGCCTACGATTGGATTCCCTGGTGCGGTAGCTGGGCGCTTGCGACCACACAAAAATTGGGTCCCTATTGATCAAGCAACCATGTCATATGGTTACGGTTTATCAGCATCCCTATTTCAAATAGCTAGGGCTTATACGATCTTTGCAAGAGATGGTGAGCTAGTGCCTGCGACTATGTACAAGAGTGATGTAAAGCCAAAGGGCACGCAAGTCATTTCAGCTAAAACAGCTATCCAAATGAGAGAAATGCTTGAGACGGTCACTCAAACCGGCGGTACTGCAATTAATGCTCAAACTCTTGGCTATCGCGTTGGTGGAAAAACTGGAACATCGCACAAAGTTGAGGGTAAGGGGTATTCAACTGATAAGTATCGCGGCTTCTTTGTTGGCCTAGCACCTATGAGTGCCCCTCGAATCGTGGTTGCTGTCATGGTTGATGAGCCAAGAGTGGGTGGCTACTACGGCGGAGTAGTTGCTGCTCCAGCGTTTTCAAATATTGTTGCTGGCACATTACGTGGAATGAGCGTCTTGCCAGATGCCGCGATTAAGCAAATGGTTAATAAAGACACACCAATACCCCTTAGTGATTCGACCCAAAAGGTATCACTCAGCAGATGAACGCCATGTTACCAACCACAGCCCTATCACCATACCAATTCTTGGAGCCTTTTATGAAAGCTGGCGGGAAAGTGACTGGTGACTCACGCGAGATAAATGAGGGTGACGTGTTTATGGCATATCCAGTTGGTAATGAGCGACAGTCAACTGATAATCGCTCTTATATCAATAATGGATTGAATAATGGCGCTGCACTAGTTTTGTATGAACCATTAGGCCTTGAAAAAATTCTTGATAAAAAAGAATTAGACAAAATCCTAAATAATGATAAATGTATTGCAATTGAAAATCTGGCGGAACAGGCAGGATACATTGCTGCATATTGGCACAAGAAGCCAAGTCAATCAATGTGTGTTGTCGGTGTTACCGGTACAAATGGTAAAACAACTGTAACTCAATGGATTGCTCAAGCGCTTCAGTCAAAATATAAAAAGACTGCAGTGATTGGAACACTTGGGGCTGGATTGTTGGGTCAACTAGAAAGAACTGGTTTTACAACGCCTGACGCACCTAGAACACAAAGCCTATTAAAAAATATTCAAATTCAGGATGCTAGCGCTGTCGCAATAGAGGTTTCATCTCACGCCCTTGATCAGTTCAGGGTTAATGGTGTTGAGTTCGATACAGTCATTATTACTAATCTTACTCAGGACCACCTTGACTATCACGGTAGTATGGCTGAGTACGCAAAATCAAAGAAAAAGATTTTAGGTCTACCAGGAATAAAAAATATCATCATTAATGCAGATGATAATTTTGGACAGGAATGTTTAATTGAGTTAAATAAAAACCTACATTTGGATATAAATATCTGGGCATATGCTACTCAAGCAGAAAAGCTATCTTCATTACCTTCTAGCCCTTCTAGAAGAATTAGAAAAATATTAGCTGAGAATATTCAAACTCAGCATGATGGCATGGCTTTTGATTTGTCAATTGAAGACCAATCATTTGGAAATATTCAAAGTCAATTAATTGGCATATTCAATATCAGTAACTCCTTAGCTGTATTAGCCACATTAATTGCTAATGAATATTCTGAATCCGAGGCCATCAAAGAGGTCAAGAAATTAAAACCAATTGTTGGTCGAATGGAATTAGTTTGCGGAAAGACAGCGCATGCTCCGATGGCATTAGTTGATTTTGCACATACCCCAGATGCACTTGAGCAAACCCTTAAAGCACTACGACCGATTGCTAATCAGCGTTCAGGAAAGTTATGGTGCGTATTTGGTTGTGGTGGTGATAGAGATAACTCCAAACGACCTTTAATGGGGCGTATTGCAGAGCAATTCGCTGATGAAGTCATGGTTACAAGTGATAACCCAAGAAGCGAAGATCCTGAAAAAATCATTACTGAAATTTTAAGTGGTTGTCAGATAGTAGAAAAAATTCAAAAGAATTCTGACCGTGCTACTGCAATTTTGCAAGTCATCCGTCAGGCTCGCCAAGAAGATGTTGTTTTGGTAGCTGGCAAAGGACATGAAGATGTCCAAGAGATTTTGGGTAAACGTCACGCCTTTTCAGATCAGCTGCATCTTCAATTAGCTATGGGAGGTGCCGCACTATGAGCAACCCATACATGATGCAGTCACAGATTAAAAACCTATTACCCAATGCTGAAATAGTTAATCCACCAACTATTGACTTTCCGATAAAGCGCTTCGTTAGTAATAGTAGGGACATTCTTCCTGGAGATTGTTTTATTGCAATTCGTGGGGTGAAATTTGATGCCCATGAATTTTTGCATGATGTCCAGGCTCATGGAGCAGTGATATCTCTGATAAGTAATATTGAAAAATTACCAAAAAATTTACCTGGTGTATTGGTTAAAGACACAGTGAAGGCTATCCAGGACCTAGCAAAAGCATGGAAAAGGGTTTGCGCAGCTCAAAATCTAAGTAAATTAGCAGTAGTAACTGGTAGCAATGGAAAGACTACGGTTAAAGGCATGATTGAGAGCATCTTCAAGGCTGGAGTTGGAGCTGAAAAGACTTTAGCAACTCAGGGCAATCTTAATAATGAGATTGGCTTGCCTATGAGTTTATTGAGATTGACGGCCGAACATCGATTAGCTGTTATTGAATTAGGTATGAATCACCCCGGTGAAACTAAGTTGTTAGCGGATATTGCTCAAGCAGATATTGCTCTGATTAATAATGCTCAGCGAGAGCATCAAGAATTTATGGCAACTGTGGAAGCAGTTGCACAAGAACATGGTTTAGCAATTTCATCATTACCTGAAAACGGTACTGCAGTATTTCCAGCAGACTCCCAATATTCTAAATATTGGAGAGAGTTAGCAAAGGCAAGAAAAGTCATCGATTTTGCATGGGCTAAAAATGTTCCTGCAACGGTCACTGGTTCATGGGTTGACCAGCCTTCTAACCACATCAAGATTAATACACCACTCGGCTCAATTGAACTTAAATTGAATATTCTGGGTGAACATAATGCAAGTAACGCTCTAGCAGCTACTGCGGTTGGTTTGGCTGCCGGTGTGACTTTGGATGATATTCAAAAAGGCCTGGAAGAATTTCAGCCTGTAAGTGGCCGCATGCAAGTGCATCAGTTAAATAAATATACCACTTTGATTGATGACACCTATAACGCTAATCCAGATTCTGTTCGCGCGGCCATTGACGTTTTATCTTCAACAAATATGTCGTCATGGCTTGTGTTGGGTGATATGGGAGAAGTAGGTGATCAGGGTGCGCAATTCCATGCGGAAATTGGTGCTTACGCTCGTGAAAATCATATTAAAAAATTATTTGCAATTGGTGAGTTAAGTAAAGAGGCTGTTACTAGCTATAACCATTGTTCAGATCTTAAAAATGATGCTGGAATTAATGCTACGCATTTTGAAAAATTTGAAGAGTTATTTTCGGCATTAAAAGAGTCTTTACAGCAATGCTCTAAAAACGAAGCAACAACTCTGTTAATTAAAGGTTCTCGTTTTATGCGTATGGAAAGAGTTGTGAAGGATTTAGTAGAGGAGATTCATTAATGTTGCTATGGTTAGCGCAGTGGTTACAAGATGACTATAGCTTCTTAAGAGTCATTAACTACATCACTCTCCGAGCTGTGATGGCAACTCTGACGGCAGGATTAATAGGCCTGTTTTGGGGTCCTTGGGTGATCCGAAAATTAACAGCTTTAAAAGTCGGACAAGCTGTTCGTCAAGATGGCCCTCAAACACATTTAGTTAAGACTGGTACGCCAACAATGGGTGGCGTACTCATTCTATTGGGTATAGCTGTATCTACTCTGTTGTGGGCTGACCTAAGTAATCGCTTTATTTGGATTGTTTTGATTGTGACTCTGGGCTTCGGAGCTATTGGATGGGTTGATGATTACCGTAAGGTTGTTTATAGAGATCCCAAAGGGATGTCTTCACGCGAAAAATACTTATGGCAATCATTAATTGGAATTTTTGCTGCTATTTATTTGGCATTTTCAGTATCTGAGGTTAATAACTTAAAAGTATTAGAACTTTTCTTAAGCTGGGTAAAAAGTGGTTTCTCAATTGATTTGCCAGCCAAATCAAACTTGTACGTGCCATTTTTTAAAGAAGTGAGTTACCCGCTAGGAGTGCTTGGATTTATTGTGCTAAGTTATTTGGTGATTGTTGGAAGTTCTAATGCTGTCAATTTGACTGATGGATTAGATGGCTTGGTCATCATGCCTGTGATTTTAGTTGGCGCTGCATTAGGAGTTTTTGCCTATGTCATGGGTAATGCTATCTATACAAAGTATCTTTTATTCCCATTCATCCCTGGTGCCGGTGAGTTGATGATTTTCTGCGGAGCTATGAGTGGGGCCGGGTTAGCGTTTTTATGGTTCAACACCCATCCAGCCCAAGTATTCATGGGAGATGTCGGTGCGCTCTCATTGGGTGCCGCATTAGGAACGGTTGCTGTGATTGTTCGCCAAGAAATAGTTTTATTTGTGATGGGTGGTATTTTCGTTGCTGAAACGGTATCAGTGATTTTGCAAGTGGCATGGTTCAAGATTAGTAAAAAAATGTATGGAGAGGGTCGTCGTATTTTTAAAATGGCCCCACTGCATCATCACTTTGAATTAAGTGGTTGGAAAGAAACTCAAGTAGTTGTTCGATTTTGGATCATCACTATTTTATTAGTGCTGATTGGTTTATCTAGTCTGAAATTGCGATAGGTGAATATAGTGATCAAACTACAACATCCATTTGGCAATCAATATACGAATCAAATTCGAGTATTAGTGCTTGGTATGGGTGAGTCGGGTACAGCAATTGCTCGCTGGTGTTTAAGTCAGGGCGCAAAAGTAATAATTGCTGATACTAGACAAAAAACTCAATTATCAGAAATAGCCCTTCATTTTGAAAAAGCCGCTCGTGATTTAGGTGTTACTGACATACATTTTGGCCAATTAAACTCAGATTTATTGAATGACATTGATATTGTTGCTATCAGCCCAGGTTTATCACCAATATCAGAGCCAATAGAATCATTTATAAAAGAGCTTACTCAAAAAAATATTCCAATTTGGAGTGAGATCGAATTTTTTGCGCAAGCTATTCATGCTTTACGTCATGAGCAAAACTATCAAACCAAAATTATTGGAATTACCGGTACCAATGGAAAAACAACTACAACAGCTCTGACAGGCTTGCTCTGTGAGCGAGCGGGGATGACTGTTAGTGTGGCCGGCAATATAAGTCCTGCGGCACTTGATAAGCTTTTAGATGTCAAAGAGTTGCCAAATATTTGGGTTTTAGAGTTATCAAGCTTCCAGTTACAACATACATATAGCTTAAATGCCAATGCTGCGACTATTCTAAATATCACTCAGGATCACTTTGACTGGCATGGTGATATGGATCACTATTTAGCAGCAAAGGCAAAAATATTTGGTGAAAAAACTATTGCAGTTTTAAATCGTGATGATGATTTAGTCATTGGTTTAGCTGATCATTTATCAGCAACTCGAGTGATTACATTTGGCAATGAGTCGCCAGGCGAAGAGGATGCTTTTGGTATTTTCCATGACACCGCAGCAGGTGGCATTGATTGGTTAGTTTGGGCTGAACCTGATGAAGAAGCTAATGAGCTAAAACTGAAGCGCCGAAGAAAAAAGTCAACAGAAGAGTCTGTGCCATTACGATTAAAACGCTTGATGCCAGCTGATGCTTTAAGGATTAAAGGTCGTCATAACGCTAGTAATGCCCTTGCTGCAATAGCTTTGACTAGCTCTATAGGTTTACCAATGAGTTCTTTATTACACGGCTTACGTGAATATCAAGGTGAGCCGCATCGAGTCCAAAGTGTTTCAATTATTGATGGTGTTGAATATATTGATGACTCCAAGGGTACGAATGTTGGTGCGACGATTGCAGCATTGATTGGCTTAAGTGAGACTACAGGTCAGCAAGCAAAGATTGTTTTAATTGCCGGTGGTGAGGGTAAAGGTCAAGATTTTCAACCTTTGTTAGAACCTGTAGCAAGGTTTGCTAAAGCAGTCATATTGATTGGTCGCGATGCACCTCTCATTAAAAAAGCAATATTAAGTTCTGGGGTTAATATTTTTGAAGTTGACACTTTGGAGTCTGCAGTTTTGCAGGCTTCAGAGTTAACACGTTCTGGAGATATGGTTTTATTATCCCCAGCTTGTGCAAGTTTTGATATGTTTAAAGATTACGCACATCGCGCGGACGTGTTTGTTGATACAGTTAATGAGCTAGCTATTTCTCGTGGGCAGGTGAGCGCATGATGAACTTTTTTAAACGATTGAGTTCAGATGGAGTTAACGGCTTTAAGGGTGGCATTAAAGATGGCTTTGAGGATTTTCGCTTAGGCTTAAGAGATGCAACTACTGTTGTTAAACCAACAAGATCTCGCATGATGGAGTACGACCAACCTTTGTTATGGGCTGTGTTGTTATTAGTAACACTTGGTTTAGTTATGGTTTATTCAGCGTCAATCGCTTTGCCTGATGGTCCTAAATACGCAAAGTACAGTAGCAGTCACTTCCTTATACGACATGCAATAGCTGTGGTAATTGCAGTTGGAGCCGGAATTATTGCATTTAAAGTGCCATTAAAAGTCTGGGATAGGCTTGCTCCAGCTATCTTTATTTTGGCGTTTATCTTATTAATTATTGTCTTAATCCCTGGGGTTGGTAAAGAAGTGAATGGCGCACGTCGCTGGATTCCACTAGGAATTATGAATTTTCAGTCATCAGAGTTAATGAAGTTTGCCGTTGTTTTATTTGCTGCTTGGTACACCGTTCAGAGGCAAGAGTATTTACATCACTTAGTAAAAGGACTCGCCCCAATGGGAGCCGCAGTTATTGCGGTGGGAGTTTTATTGCTACTGCAACCAGACATGGGTGCATTTATGGTGATTGCCATGATTGCTATGGGATTACTTTTCTTAGGTGGTATCAGTGGAAAATTATTTGGGGCGTTAGTTGGACTCGCTGTTGGAAGCTTTGCTGCAATTATTATTTTTTCTCCATTTAGACGAGAGCGAATTTTTGCGTACTTAGATCCTTGGAATGCTGAATATGCAGCTGGTAAAGCTTATCAATTAACCCATTCACTCATGGCTTTTGGTCGTGGTGAATGGTTTGGTGTTGGTTTAGGGGGTAGCGTTGAAAAACTTCACTATCTTCCAGAGGCTCATACTGACTTTATTTTGGCTGTCATTGGCGAAGAGCTCGGTTTTGTGGGTGTCACATTAACTATTGCGATTTTCTATTGGATTGTTAGGCGGGCATTTTTAATTGGTAGAACAGCGCTACAGCTGGATCGAAGTTTTGCTGGTTTAGTTGCAAAAGGAATCGCTATTTGGATTGGCTGGCAAGCGTTTATCAACATGGGTGTGAATCTAGGAATACTTCCAACTAAAGGGTTGACATTGCCATTTGTGAGCTTCGGTGGTTCAGGTTTACTAATGAATGCAATTGCAATGGCTGTTTTACTAAAGGTTGATTTTGAAAATAGAGTGATGATGAAGGGAGGAAAGGTATGACCAATCTTCAGCCCTTGGATATTCATCAATCAACATCTCCATCCCTATTGGTTATGGCTGGTGGAACAGGCGGCCATATTTTTCCGGGATTAGCAGTTGCAGAATATTTACGAACAGAGGGATGGCAAGTTTCTTGGTTAGGTAATCCAGATGGCATGGAGCATCGCCTTGTAACTCCGCGTGGATTTAAATTTGAAGGTATCCGGTTTGGAGGTCTTCGAGGAAAGGGGCTTAAAACTTTATTGCTATTACCTTTTAATTTATTACGTGCATTTTGGCAAAGCATTCAGATACTGAGGCGTGTTAAGCCTAATGTTGTTTTGGGCATGGGGGGATATGTCACTTTTCCTGGTGGGCTGATGAGTGTTCTATTAGGAAAGCCATTAGTTTTGCATGAGCAAAATTCAATTGCTGGTTTAGCAAACAAAGTTCTTGCTAAGTTAGCGGATGCAAATTTATGTGCATTTCCTAATTCTTTACCAAACGCCACTTGGGTTGGTAACCCCTTACGAGCTGGCATGAGTCAAGTCAACTCTCCTGCTGAACGATATCAGTCAAGAACTGGAATACTCAATATTTTAGTAGTTGGTGGAAGCTTAGGTGCTGCAGCACTAAATACAACAATTCCTGAGGCAATCTCATTAATGCCAAAAGAAGACAGACCACAAATTATTCATCAGTCGGGTGAAAAGCATCTTGAATCACTTAAAAAGACTTATGAAGATCTTGGTGTAACAGCTAGTGTTATGCCATTTATTGAAGATATGACGGCTGCATATGCAGAAGCAGATTTGGTGATTTGTCGAGCTGGGGCGATGACAATTGCTGAGCTCGCGGCAGTCGGTGTTGCATCTTATCTAGTTCCTTTCCCGCATGCGGTTGATGATCATCAAACTTCCAATGCTAAATTTTTAGCTGATATTGGTGCGGCTGTCTTAATGCCACAGCAAAGTTTTAATCCAGAAAAGTTAGCAAGTTATTTATCTCAGATTGATCGTGAAGAATTACAAAAAATGGCAGAGCAGGCGTTAACTTTAGCAAAGCCAATGGCAACAAAAGATGTTGCTCAAATATGTAAACAATTTTGCAAAGATAGGGCTCAGGTATGAAGCACATTCTTCATCAAATCCATTTTGTCGGTATTGGCGGTGCTGGAATGAGCGGTATTGCTGAGGTATTGTTGAACTTGGGATACAAGGTCAGCGGTTCTGATATTGCTGAAAGCTCAAGTACCAAACGTTTAAGAGAGTGCGGCGCAGAGATACATATTGGACATAATGAAAAGAATGTAGGTAGCGCTGAGGCAGTTGTTATTTCTACAGCAGTGACTGGCGATAATCCTGAAGTCATAGCTGCCCGAGCCGCAAGAATTCCGATTGTTCCAAGAGCAGTCATGCTTGGCGAATTAATGCGTTTGAAGCAAGGTATTGCCATAGCTGGCACGCATGGCAAAACAACAACTACGAGTTTATTAGCTTCGGTTTTAGCGGAGGGTGGTTTAGACCCAACTTTTGTTATTGGCGGAAAACTAAATTCTGCTGGAGCAAATGCTCGCTTAGGTACAGGTGACTTTATTGTTGCTGAAGCAGATGAGTCCGATGCTTCATTCTTGAACTTATTACCTGCAATTGAAGTAATTACAAATATTGATGCTGATCATATGGATACGTATCAGCACGATATGGCAAAGTTAAAGCATGCTTTTGTTCAATTCACACAACGCATGCCTTTTTATGGTGTTGCGGTGTTATGTATTGATGATCAAAATGTAAGAGATATTCTGCCATTTGTTTCAAGGCCTACATTGCGTTATGGATTATCTGAGGATGCAGATGTTAGAGCTATTGATGTACAAGCTAACGGAACGCAAATGCACTTTACAGCGCTTCGCCATACAGTTCGACGCCACGGGGAAAAACCAGGGCCCTTAAAGGTCACATTAAATTTACCTGGTTTGCACAATGTTCGTAATGCATTGGCTGCTATTGCAATAGCAACGGAGCTGGGAGTATCAGATCAAGCAATTATTAAAGCACTATCAGAGTTCCATGGTGTTGGTCGACGATTCCAAAAATATGGTGACGTAAAACTACCACAAGGTGGAACGTGTACTGTGATTGATGACTACGGCCACCATCCTGTGGAAATGGCTGCAACCTTATCAGCAACAAGAGGTGCCTTCCCCGGGCGCCGTCTCCTATTAGCATTCCAGCCGCATCGGTATACGAGAACACGAGATTGCTTTGGCGACTTTGTAAAAGTTATACAAGGGGTTGATGCTTTGGCATTAACAGAGGTTTATCCGGCTGGCGAAGCCCGTATACCTGGCGCTGATGGTGAAAGTTTAATTAATGCTTTAGCAAAAGCAAAAGACGTCGGTCGTTTACTTGACATCAAGTCAACACAATTTGTTAAAGATGTAAATGAATTACCAGATTTGGTATTGCGTATGGCACGTGATGGTGATGTGATCATCACCATGGGGGCGGGCTCAATTTCTGGTGTACCAGGAAAGATTGTGGAGCGTGCTCATGGATAAATTCATGACACCAATTTGGAGTAATCAGGTTAAAAAAGATTTAGCTTTAAGTAACCCTATAGCTTTAGGGAAAGTTGGAGTTTTATTGGGTGGTAAGTCTGGTGAGCGTGAGATTTCACTCATGTCTGGCAATGGCGTTTTAGAAGCTTTGCGCTCTAAGGGAGTGAATGCGCATGCATTTGATACTGGCGAGCGCGACATAAATGAATTAAAAAATCAAAATTTTGATCGTATATTTATTGCCTTACATGGTAGGTATGGTGAAGATGGAACAATGCAAGGGGCGCTTGAGCAGTTGGGTATTCCTTATACAGGTAGTGGCGTACTAGCTTCTGCATTGGCTATCGATAAACAAGCTACAAAACGTTTGTGGTCAAGTTTTGATTTGGCAACCCCAAAATTTGTCATGTTGAAAAAAGATAGCAATTTAGATGAGGTTGTGAAGTATTTGGGATTGCCAATCATTGTCAAGCCTGCGCGTGAGGGGTCTTCATTAGGTTTAAGTAAAGTTACCGATGCTTCTGATTTAAAAGCTGCGTTTGAATTAGCAGAAAAGCTTGATCGTGATGTTATGGCTGAAGAATGCATCATTGGTGATGAATTAACTTGTCCGATTGTTGGAGATGGTGAGAGCGCACGCGCACTACCAGTAATTAGAATTGTTGCTCCAGACTCAAATTACGATTATCACAATAAGTACTTCTCTGATGACACCCGGTATCTGTGTCCAACAGGTTTAGATCTTCGATTAGAAGAAGAAGTTCAAGCTTTAGCTCTTAATGCTTATCGAGCTCTAGGTTGTATGGGCTGGGGTCGTGCTGATGTCATGATTGATAACAAAACAAATAAACCTTATTTGTTAGAGATGAATACCGCTCCTGGTATGACAAGCCACTCTTTAGTACCCATGGCGGCAAAAGCAGCTGGTGTTAATTACGCTGATTTGGTGATGTGGTTATTAAGTAAGGCGGGGCTACATTCATGAAATGGTTAGGTCACACTTTCACGATTTTTAACTCTGTTTTGGGTACAGCTTTTAGCCCAATATGGAATCAAACTCGCATTTTAAAAGTGTTATCAAATTTGATGTTATTTGTTGGTTTATTGGCGGTATGTTCATGGTTACTGTTTTGGTTAGGTCAAAGACCTGTTTTTACTTTAAATAATTTAACCGTTGAATCATTAGATGGCCGTGAATTAAAGCATGTGAATTTACCAACCATACGCTCGCGTGCAATTAGTCAAGTGCAAGGAAATTTTTTCACAATTCGTTTAGATCAAACCCGCCAAGCTTTTGAATCAATGCCATGGGTAAGAAAAGCGAGCGTTCGTAGAAGTTGGCCAAACGGAATTATTGTTGCTATAGAAGAACATCAAGCTTTAGCAGTGTGGCAAGGATCAGATGCACCGAAATTGATGAACACTTACGGAGAGCTATTCGTTGCCAATATGGCAGAAGCAGAAGACGGTTCATCATTACTAAAAGTAACTGGCCCTGATGGCAGTAATCAAGAAGTCTTTACTAAATTACAAAAATTAAATACTTGGATTGCACCTTGGGGCACAAATGTTCAGAGACTAGAGTTGTCCTCACGATATGCCTGGAAAGTCAAATTAGCTAATGGTTTAAATATTGATCTGGGTCGTGAATTAGATGACAGAGATAGTAAGCAAATTGAGTTGAGTGTTGAGCGTTTAATGAAGAGTTGGCCACAGGTTGAAGAAAAATGGGGTCAGCGAATTGATTCAATTGATTTGCGATATGCCAATGGATATGCCATACACATAGGGAAAAAATTGTGAGTGTAATAAGTAAAGACTCTAAAGACTTAATAGTTGGATTAGATATTGGTACATCAAGAGTGGTAGCTTTGGTGGCTGAGTTGAATTCTGATGGTCAATTTAATGTAATCGGCTTAGGCCAGGTTGCATCCAAGGGTTTAAAAAAGGGCGTTGTTGTCAATATTGAAGCAACAGTTCAGTCTATCCAAAAAGCTTTAGAAGAGGCTGAGGTAATGGCCGATCGTCGAATTGCTCAAGTATTCGCAGGCATTGCTGGAAATCACATTCACAGCTTTAACTCAACTGGCATGGTTGCCATTAGAGATAAAGAAGTAACTCAGGGTGACGTCGATCGAGTTATTGAAACAGCTAAAGCTATCAATATTCCAACAGATCAACAAATTATTCATATATTGACTCAAGATTTCATTATTGATAGACAGGAGGATGTGCGTGAACCTATCGGAATGAGCGGAGTCCGCCTTGAGGTGAAGGTGCACATTGTTACTGGCGCTGTGAGTGCCGCACAAAACATTGTTAAGTGTGTTCGTCGATGTGGCTTGGAAGTGAATGATTTAATTTTGCAGCCGATTGCTTCAAGTGTTGCGGTATTGACTGAAGACGAAAAAGAGTTGGGTGTGGTGTTGATAGATATTGGTGGCGGTACAACGGATATAGCTATTTTTAGTCAGGGCGCTATTCGACACACAGCCATTATTCCTATTGCTGGAGATCAAATCACTAACGATATCGCTATGGCTTTACGTACCCCCACTATTGAAGCAGAAGATCTAAAAATTCATTTTGGTGTTGCTCGTCAGGACATGGCTAGCTCTTCTGAAAATATTGAAGTACCAGGCGTTGGTGATAGAGAGTCACGATCAATGTCGCGTCAATCATTGGCTGCGGTGATCGAACCGCGGGTTGAAGAATTATTAAGTTTGGTTCGTGAAGTTATTCGAGAGTCTGGTATGGAGCATCTTGTTTCTTCTGGTGTTGTTTTAACTGGAGGTACTGCATTGATGCCTGGAATTGTAGAAATAGCTGAAGAGGTATTTGCGAAGCCGGCGCGTGTAGGCATTCCTGAGTATCGAGGTCATCTCAGTGAGATTTTGAGAAGTCCACGTTATTCAACTGGTCTTGGTTTGCTTATGGAGGGTCGCGTGCAATTAGTTAGAGGTCGTCGTATATCTCAATCAGGAGCGATACAGAAAGTTGCTTCCAGAATGCGCGAATGGTTTATGGGAAATTTTTGATTTTTAGTTTTATTTTTGTCGTCGTCAACTGTAGTTAATAGGAGGTGTTATGGAATTTGAAATGTTAGATACTGAACCAGCGGGTAAAACCATTATTAAGGTGGTTGGAGTTGGTGGTGCAGGCGGAAACGCTGTGCAGCACATGATTCGCCGTGGAGTTCAAGGTGTTGAATTCATTTGCATGAATACAGATGCGGGTGCTCTTCAACGTTCTAAAGCTGGTTTAAACATTCAGTTAGGAGCAACTGGACTTGGAGCTGGCGCTAAACCTGAAGTTGGTGCAGCGGCTGCTGAAGAGGCAAAAGCTCGTATTGCTGATGCTTTGCAAGGCGCTCATATGGTATTTATCACTGCAGGTATGGGTGGTGGTACAGGTACAGGTGCTGGTCCAATCGTTGCTCAAGTTGCAAAAGAAATGGGGATCTTAACTGTTGGTGTGATTAGCAAGCCATTTGATTTCGAAGGTGCTAAGCGTGGCAAGGTAGCTGAAGTAGGCGCTCATGAGCTTGAGAATTATGTGGACTCATTAATTGTTGTTCTTAATGAAAAGCTCTTTGAGGTAATGGGAGAAGATGCCGAGATGGATAAGGCATTTGGTTGTGCAGACGATGTATTGCATAACGCTGTTGCCGGCATTGCTGAAATCATTAATGAGCAAGGTTTAATTAACGTTGACTTTGAAGACGTTAAAACAGTGATGAGTGAGCAAGGCAAGGCTATGATGGGTACTGCAACAGTATCAGGCATGGATCGTGCACGTTTAGCCGCTGAGGCAGCAGTAGCCTCTCCGCTGTTAGAAGGTGTCGATTTATCTGGCGCTCGTGGTGTGTTAGTGAATATTACTGCTAGCCGTTCACTCAAACTCTCAGAAACTCGTGAAGTGATGGGTGCTATTCGCGGTTATGCCGCCGAGGATGCAACTGTTATCTTTGGTACGGTTTATGACGAAACTATTGGTGATGCATTACGCGTTACTGTAGTTGCTACTGGTTTGAATGGTGGTAAGCGCAAAGAGAAGCAGCCTGAAGTGATTTGGCGTAATACACAGGCAACAGGTACGTATGACGCTCCAACCATCACTGATTTAGGTGCTTTCGCGCCACAAAGCCCTTCAGCCACAATGGCTATGGCTAGTGTTGGAGTAGCGCCAGCAGTTTCTGCTGTTTCAGTTGCACCAGTTAGTTCAGCGGCCGACTATAGTAAATATGATGTTCCAAAGGTATTTCGTAGTAATCGAAACATGCCCGCTGAGCCTCGTTTGGGAGCTAATAGCTCACCCGAAGCTCAAGCAATGATGGATAAGGGCGCTGATTATTACGATATTCCAGCATTTTTGCGTAAGCAAGCCGACTGAAATTTGTTATAACTGTAAGATAGCTATATAAAACAATGGCATAAAGATGCTGATGGTGACGCGCCTCCTGCGAAATGACGACGCATGCGATACCATCAGCATTAAGCAAAAAAATGCTTAATTATTTATGACCAATTAATTCAAAGTGATGGAGATAAAAATGATTACAGTAGGACAACAGTTACCTAATGCAACTATTAATGAATATTTAGAAGTTGCTACAGAGGGTTGCGCAATAGGACCAAATGCTTTTGAAGTGAATAAATTAACAGCTGGTAAAAAAATTGTTATTTTTGGTTTGCCAGGAGCATTCACTCCAACTTGTTCAGCAAAACACGTACCTGGTTATGTGACTCACGCAGCTGAGTTAAAAGCTAAGGGTGCCGATGAAGTTTGGTGTGTAGCAGTTAATGATGCATTTGTTATGGGCGCTTGGGGTAAAGACCAAAAAGTAAACGGTACAGTTCGCATGATGGCTGATGGCTCAGGTGAGCTTACAAAGAAGTTAGGCTTGGAACTTGATTTAATTGGCCGTGGAATGGGCATTCGTTCAAACCGTTACATGATGATTGTTGATAATGGTGTTGTTAAACATTTGGCTGTTGAAGGTCCGGGCCAATTTGAAGTAAGCGATGCTGCATCAGCACTTAAAGCCTTGTGATTTAGGTTTAATTTTAGATACAAGTCGAAATGTTAAAACAGCGCACCATTGCAGCACCAGTTAAAACAGTTGGTATTGGTTTACACACTGGACGCAAGGTGTCGCTGCGACTTCTTCCTGCACCGGCCGATACAGGAATTATTTTTCGTAGAACAGACTTACCTGAATCTAAAGATATCAAAGCTGACGCTCATGCTGTCACCGACACACGATTAGCCACAGTACTTCAAAATGGAGATACACGCGTATCCACCGTTGAACACCTTTTGTCAGGTTGCGCAGGTTTAGGTATTGATAATTTAATTGTCGAACTAGATTGTGAAGAAATTCCAATCATGGATGGTAGTGCCGCCTCCTTCTTATTTTTGATTGAATCTGCTGGCTTAGAAGTGCAAGATTCAGCAAGAAAATTTATTGTTATTAAAAAACCGATTGAAGTAAAAGATTCTGGAAAATTAGCCCGTTTAGAGCCATTTCAGGGCTTTAAGTTAGATTTCACTATCGATTTCAAACATCCCGCTGTTGATAAAACAGGTCAAAGACATGTGATTGACTTTGCAGATAGTGTTTATGCTCGCGAGATTGGAAGAGCTAGAACCTTTGGCTTTGCCCATGAGGTTGAAGCGTTAAGAGAAATGGGTTTAGCTCGTGGCGGTAGTTTAGATAATGCCATTGTTTTAGATGAACATAGAATCTTAAACAATGAAGAACTTCGATATGACGACGAATTCGTACGACACAAAATCCTAGATGCAATTGGGGATTTATATTTAGCAGGACATCCAATTATTGGAGCGTACATTGCAGAAAAATCAGGCCATGCAATGAACAACGCCCTTTTGAGAAGTATGTTTGCAGATCCTAGCTCCTATGAAGTTAAGACCTTTACCGAAGGTGACGCTCCTAAAGCATATTCACAAACTAACAAGCCTTTATTTGCATAAAAATTGTTTAATTAGCTTTTAAATAGCTTATTGACTATTTTTTAGCAATTTTTCGACTGCAACTCTAAGTGGCGAACCTTCCTCTAAAGTAGGTAGTAACTTTTCCCAAGATTTCTGGGCCTTTTCACTAAAAATAGGCCGTGGTTCACGGGGTAAATCATCCTTTTCAGAAGATATTCCCACCCCTCCAGGTGACTGTTTAATAATGATGATCTGAACCGGCCAACCCTGTTCTTGAAGTTTAAAAAGGATCGAAGGTAACTTCTGCTGCAGTCGTGAGGCTACTGCTGAATTGAGAGCAAATAACTTCAACTCGCCAATTTCCTCAGAAAATCCTCCTAATTTGACATGGGGGATAGCCATTTCAAGCCCGTTTTTATTGAGGCTTAAGGCTAAAGCCCTATTTAAGTGTTGGTTGTTTTCAACTTGCTGGAGTAGGCTTGCAAGGGGAGTATTTTCTTCAATACAAGTAAGTGCAGAACGGGCATTCGCAGATGGCCGTCTGGGTGCTAAACTTTGAGACTTAAATTTCCTCATAAAAGTCATGGTTACTGGTCTTCTCAAGAAAATATTCGGCAGCCGAAATGATCGGCTCATAAAACAATATAAGAGCATTGTCGCTCAGATTAATACCCTCGAGCAGAGTGTGATCGATCTGGATGATGCCGCATTGCAAGCAAAAACAGCAGAATTCAAGGAGAAACTGGCTTCGGGCCAGCGTTTGGACGAAATTTTGCCTGAGGCATTTGCTGTAGTCCGTGAAGCCAGTAAACGTGTCATGGGGATGCGCCATTTTGATGTCCAAATGGTGGGTGGTTTAGCCCTCCATCAGGGCAAAATTGCAGAAATGCGCACAGGTGAAGGTAAAACTCTCACGGCAACCCTACCGGTCTATTTAAACGCCCTGAATGGCAATGGTGTGCACGTTGTTACAGTGAACGACTACCTTGCCCAACGTGACGCTGAATGGATGGCTAAGCTCTATAACTTCCTTGGTTTGACGGTTGGTATCAATTTGTCAAATATGGAACATGACGCAAAGCAAAGTGCCTATGTAGCAGACATCACTTACGGCACTAACAATGAATTTGGCTTTGATTATCTGCGCGACAACATGGTTCAAGATGTTGGTCAGCGTGTTCAGCGCGGCTTAGCTTACGCCATTGTTGATGAGGTTGACTCTATTCTGATTGATGAGGCAAGAACGCCTTTGATTATTTCAGGACAGGCTGAAGACCACACAGATGTCTATATAACGATGAATGCTTTGCCACAGTATTTGACAAGACAAATCGGCGAAGAAAAAGCAGATGGCACTGGAGTTACTACACCAGGTGATTATTTTGTTGATGAAAAATCTCACCAAGTCTTTTTAACTGAAACTGGTCACGAAAAAGCTGAAGAGGCTTTAACAAAACTAGGCTTGATTAACGAGGGTGAGTCACTGTATGCACCACAAAATATTACCTTGATGCATCACGTTTATGCTGCCCTAAGAGCCCATACTTTATTTAATAAAGATCAGCATTATGTAGTTCAAAACAATGAAGTCATCATTGTGGATGAGTTCACCGGCCGTTTAATGAATGGTCGTCGATGGTCAGATGGTTTGCACCAAGCTGTAGAAGCTAAAGAAGGTGTTGCTATTCAGCATGAAAACCGTACTCTAGCAACGATCACTTTCCAGAATTACTTCCGAATGTACGGTAAGTTGGGCGGCATGACAGGTACTGCTGATACTGAAGCATATGAGTTTCAACAAATTTATGGTCTTGAAACTGTCATTGTTCCACCAAACCGGATTAACGCACGTACTGATAAACAAGATCAAATTTATAAAACTTCAACAGAGCGTTACAAGGCTGTTGTTAATGATGTTCAATCTTGTTATGAAGCCAGTCAGCCAGTATTAGTTGGAACAACTTCGATTGAAAACTCAGAGCTTATTTCTGCTTTATTAGATAAAGCTAAATTACCTCATCAAGTATTGAATGCCAAGCAGCATGCAAAAGAAGCTGAAATTATTGCTCAAGCTGGTCGTCCAAAAATGATCACCATCGCCACAAATATGGCAGGTCGAGGAACGGATATTGTCTTAGGTGGAAATGTAGAGAAACAAGCATCATTAGTTGAGGCGGATGTCAGCATATCTGATCAGGATAAAAAAGTGCGCATTCAAAAATTACATGATGAATGGCAAGGGTTAAATGAAATTGTGATGCAGGCCGGTGGTTTGCACATTATTGGTACTGAGCGTCATGAAAGTCGACGCGTAGATAACCAATTAAGAGGACGTGCGGCTCGTCAAGGCGATCCTGGATCATCCAGATTTTATTTATCTTTAGACGATGCCTTACTAAGAATTTTTGCTGGTGAGCGTTTGAAATCTATTATGGATCGATTAAAGATGCCAGATGGTGAGCCCATTGAAGCAAGTATGGTAACTCGCTCAATTGAATCTGCTCAACGTAAAGTTGAGGCACGTAACTTTGATATGCGCAAACAATTACTTCAGTATGACGACGTCGCTAACGATCAACGAAAAGAAATTTATCGTTTACGTAATGAAGTACTTGAGAAAAAAGATGTTGGCGAATTAATTGCCAACTTGCGCGAATCTTGTTTTTCAGATTTATTAGGTGAATATATTGCTCAAGAATCAGTTATTGAACAATGGGATATTTCTGGGTTACAGCAAACTTTGACCAGTGAATGGGGTCTTCAAATTGATATCCAATCATTGATTGATGCAAATGAATCGATTGAACCTGAAGAATTGCTAACTAAAGTATTGGAGGCTGCATCTGTAGCTTATCAAGCCAAGGTTGATATGGTGGGAAGAGAATCTTTTGCAAACTTTGAACGATCAGTGACCTTGCATAGTCTCGATACAAATTGGAGAGAGCACTTAGCTGCCTTAGATCATTTAAGGCAAGGTATTCATTTAAGAGGTTATGCCCAAAAAGATCCTAAGCAAGAATATCGTAGGGAAGCTTTTGAGTTATTTGGCCGATTATTAGATATCGTAAAATTAGATGTTACAAAAACTGTGTTGCAGGTCAAGATCGAATCGCCGGAAGAGTTGGCTCAGGCATCTGAGTCTATGCAAGAGGAATTGAGTGACCTAAAAGGTGTTCAGTATCAACATGCCAACACTGAGACAGAGAACGAAACACCTGCAAAAGGACAAACACCCATTCAGGTCGGACCCAAGGTAGGACGTAATGATCCTTGTCCATGTGGTAGTGGTAAAAAGTACAAACAATGTCATGGTCAACTTACTTAGGTTCTTTTGGGAAGAAACTAAGTAAGCTATTTATTTGCTATTGCTTTAAAAAAGAGAATTTACATGCCAGTTAATTCACCACTACCAGTTGCAGTTGATTTGAAGCCTGTTCAAGGATTGCGCTTAGGATTCGCTGAGGCAGGAATCAAACGAGCTGGCCGTAAGGATGTATTAGTTTTGGAATTGGCTGAAGGTGCGAGTGTTGCTGGCGTATTTACTAAAAATCGTTTTTGTGCGGCCCCTGTGCAAATATGTCGCGAACATCTAGACAACTCAAAAAAAGAAAAATTAGATATTCGAGCTCTTCTAATAAACACCGGTAATGCCAATGCAGGAACTGGAGAAGTTGGGTATCAAAATGCGATCAAAACTTGTGATGAATTAGCAAAGCTTTTGGGTATACGTCGTGAGCAAGTATTACCCTTCTCCACAGGTGTCATTCTTGAGCCTTTGCCAGTAGATAAAGTGATTTCAGGTATGCCACAAGCTATCAACTCTTTAAAGCCTGACAACTGGTTTAATGCTGCAGAGTCAATCATGACCACTGATACTCAGCCTAAGGCCTGCTCAAAGCAGATCAAGATCAATGAACAATTAATTACTTTGACGGGTATCAGTAAGGGTGCTGGCATGATCCATCCAAATATGGCAACTATGTTGGGTTATGTTGCAACAGATGCCAAAGTGAATCAGAACTTATTACAAACACTAACTGCGGAAGTGGCAGATCTGTCATTTAACGCAATTACGATCGATGGTGATACTTCAACTAATGACTCCTTTATTGTTATGGCAACTGGGGTATCTGGTCTTGAAATCCCAAGTTCTGGTGCTATTTACGATGAGTTTAGAAAAGCGCTCGTTGAGATTAGCCAAAATTTGGCGCAAATGATTGTGCGTGATGGCGAGGGGGCTACCAAGTTCATCACTATTCAAATTGATGGTGGAAAGAACATTGAAGAATGTAAGCGGGTGGCTGAAGCGATTGCTCATTCACCGCTAGTAAAAACAGCTTTCTTTGCAAGCGATCCTAACTTAGGTCGTATTTTGGCTGCAATCGGTAATGCCGGTATAGCTGATTTAGACGTGAGTCATGTTCAGCTATGGTTAGACGATGTATGGGTTGCAAAAAATGGTGGGCGCCATCCTGAATATAAAGAAGAAGATGGTCAGCGAGTCATGAAGCAGTCAGAAATCAAAGTCAAAGCTGATTTGGGTCGAGGCCAAGCCTCACAAACTATTTGGACTTGTGACCTTTCGCACGAGTATGTTTCGATCAACGCAGACTATCGCTCATAAAATTAATTATTTATGTCAGATAAATTAGATCGCCTTGATCGCTTGCTAACTAAGTTAGATGCGTGGATGCCGCAGGCTTTAACTGATGCCGATTGGAATTCTGCAATAGCTTTTCGGTGGAAGCGTAAAGACACTCTGTTAGGTAAGTTAGGTTATCTTCAAGCGGTTAAACATATATCTGACATTTCATTTTCTGACCTTCAACATATTGATCGTCAAAAAGATCAAATCTATAAAAATACCAAGCACTTTATTGATAATAAGCCAGCAAATAATGTTTTATTAACAGGCGCAAGAGGTACGGGTAAGTCATCCTTGATCAAGGCTTGTTTGAATGAGTTCTCATCTAAGGGACTCAGGTTAATTGAAGTTGACAAGGAGCATCTAACAGACTTGGGTGATTTAACTGAATTACTAGCTGCAAGATCTGAGAAGTTCATTATCTTTTGTGATGACCTATCTTTTGAGGACGGAGAGTCAGGCTATAAATCATTAAAGTCTGCTCTGGATGGCTCAATCGCTGCTCAAGTTGAAAATATTTTAATTTATGCAACTTCTAATCGTCGTCATTTGCTACCAGAGTACATGACAGATAACGAGACTTACCGCCATACCTCTGATGGTGAAATACATCCAGGTGAAGTTGTAGAAGAAAAGATTTCTTTATCTGAGCGTTTTGGCCTGTGGATTTCTTTCTATCCACCTAAACAGGATGAGTATTTAGATATAGTAGGGCATTGGTTAACGCACTTCAATTTGAGTCAAGCTCAAATTAAAGCAGCTAGACCAGAGGCTCTAATTTGGGCCCTTGAGCGAGGCTCAAGATCGGGCCGTGTTGCATGGCAGTTTGCACGCCATTGGGCAGGTCAGCAGGACGATTAATGGCTCTTAATGCCGCAGGCCGCACCGTTACCGAAGTTGCAGTCGGTGTTTTATTGCGGAAAAATCAAACTATTCTTTTGGCTCAGCGACCAGAGGGGAAACCTTATGCCGGCTACTGGGAATTTCCTGGTGGAAAAATTGAAGCTGGGGAAACTCTTTTCGAGGCGCTTGAGCGTGAGTTGATAGAAGAAATTAATGTACGCATATTAGATGCAAAAGAGTTTTTAACTATTGAACATGATTACCCGCATGCCTATGTGCGTTTGCATATTTGCTTAGTCAATAGCTGGGAGGGTGAAGTTAAAGGGCTTGAAGATCAGGCCACGGCTTGGTTGTCAGTAGATGAAATCTCTAAGATTGAAGATTCCAATTTACAACCCATATTGCCTGCAACATTACCTATTTTAGAAAAGCTTAAAAATATCTTATAAATTGATTTTTAAAAATCAATGACTAAAAATTACATAAAGACATTTTGAATTCATGATCTTTGGATAGAGATTTCGGTTTACTAATGCCATCACACTCCATGAATCGCACCCAAAGCATGTATTTATTTGCGCTAATTTCTGGAATGATGCTTGGATCTTCTACTTGAATACGCATTAACTGGTAAGTCTTGCCAGAAAGCATTTGTTGGTAAGCACCGTTAGGAGCCGTCATATTATTTTGTTGACATGACTCTCTGAGCAAACGTAGAAATATATGACTAGCTTCACTCCATGGTAAGAGTGGAGCAACATATGATTTAAGAGAAGCTCTTCTTGTAGCGGTAGAGATAAATTGCCATGCATGATAAGAAGGCAAATCTATGGGGCTTGTTCCACCTGGCACACTCAAACGAGTACGTATGGCATTTAGCCAATCACTATCAGTAATTAAAGAATTAGGTTTGCCAATAGTATTATTAATCTTGCTCCAGATAACATTCATTTCGTGAATGGTACGGTCAAGAATACTTTGATCAACCCCGTTTTGATTTTGAAGTAATTCAAGACTATGTTTTTGACGATCAAGTTCTTTCATTAAGCTTGATTTGAGATCCGCTCTTGCCGTGATCTCACCTAAATCAAAAATAATAGAAATTGCTTGATGCATGTCCCTAGCATCATCCTTTTCAACGTAGTAGTTGAAGCGATCAAAGAGATACTCTAGTCGAAGTAAGCTTCGCACTAGCTCATTGAAGGGATATTCATATGTAATCACAGTCCATTATTCTAGACTGAAAATATGCCTTTTTTGACAAATAAATCGAGTATTTACAGGTTTTTGCGGTGTATTAGCGATTCGTGAAGTTGAGCTGTCTTTTTTTCTAATTCAACTAGGCTGCCATCATTTTTAATAATGTAATCAGCAACAGCTAACCTATCTTCACGTTTTGCTTGGATTGCTATAATTTTTTGTATGGAGAGCAGATCCAAGTTCGATCTGCTCTGAACCCTTGATAATTGTTGATCCTCGCTACTATCAACCACAACAACATAATCAATTTTCCTAGGTTTTTGGCCTAACCACTGTCCTGATTCAAGAAGTAATGGCACAACAAAGACAATATATGGCGGATTTTGTTGCAATGCCGCACTGGCTTGATCTTCAGTAATTTTCCGTATCAATGGATGGGTGATGTTCTCAAGGGCTAACTTAAATGATGGATTATCAAAAATGAGTGTTCTCATCTTGTGCCTATCTAACGAGCCATCTGGAGCAATCATTTGCTCTCCAAATTGTTGTCGAATAGCTGGAATTGCTAATCCTGAGCTGGCGGTAATTTCATGAGAAATAACATCGGTGTCAATAATCACTCCGCCAAGCTTTCCAAGAAAATTGGCAACCTCAGATTTACCGCTACCAATTCCGCCTGTTAGACCAACACGCAATATAGGCTCACCTCCATCAATTGCAGATGGGAGTTTTAAATGATTGGTTTGAAAAGAGTCCATATAATTGTAATGATGCCACCAAGTGCAATAAATGGGCCAAACGGAAATGCTTGAGTATGGTCCTGTTGATTTACCTTAAGCCAAATGAGGCCCCCTAGTACACCTGAGCAAGAGGCGATGATTAATATATAAGGTAAAGCCTCCCAACCTAAAAAAGCCCCTAGTGCTGCCAAAAGTTTGGCATCGCCCATACCAATACCATCAACACCTTTAATGAATCGATAGATCCGATTCAGAATATAAATGGAACCCCATCCTATCGCAGCACCAATCCCTGAAGCAAGTGGACTCGTCCACTCGATCCAAGCAAAGCCATTTCCAATTAAGCCAAGCAACAAAAGAGGCAAAGTTAAATAATCTGGAAGCAGAAATGTTTTAAAGTCGATCCAAGACAAAATTATCAGAACGATAATTAAGATTCCAGCAAAAAATACATCAATCACAAAATTTGTCCCATTTCAAAAATTGGTAGATACAGAGAAATAACCAAGCTTCCAATGAAGATGCCCATCAATAACATCAAAGTGGGTTCTAAGCTCTTCGTTAATAGGCCAACTAGTTGATCCAGTTTTTCTTCTTTTTGTTTTACCCAAAATTTACAACTACATCTTCTTCAGACATTCGGCTTATAAATACGAATAGTCTTAATAATTTGTTCATCCACCTGAATGATTTCCATTACCACTTTACCTAACTTCACGCTGACGTTATTGTCGGGAATATCCTCAAGCGTTTCGATAAGGAGACCATTTAGTGTTTTTGGCCCATCAATTGGTAGACTTAAACCGAGCAGGCGATTTAAGTCTCTTAAACTAGCAGTACCGTCAGCTAAATAGGTACCATCAGGTAACCATTTAGTTTTTACAGATAAGTCGGGAAGTGAGGTTGTGAATTCACCAATCAGCTCTTCCAAAATATCTTCAATCGTTACTAAGCCTTGTAAAACACCATATTCATCAACAACAAGACCTACTCGTTCTTGATTTTCTTGGAAGAATTGCAGTTGCTGCAGAACAGGTGTGCCACTAGGGATAAAGTAGGGCTCACTCAATAACTCTTTGAAATGGTGATGCTCTAAGTTCTGATCACCTAATAAGCTAAGTGCTTTGCGCACCGCTAAGATGCCAATGACTTTATCTGTGTCTTCACCGCAAACAGGTAACTTATTGTGATAGCAAGTTTCTAGTTGATGAATAACATCCTCAATTGATTTTGAGAAATCAAGAACTTCCATGCGAGCGCGAGGTGTCATCACATCATCGACTTGAATAGTTTCTAGGTTAAATAAATTCACCAAAATACTGCGATGCTTATTTGGTATGAAATGTGTTGACTCCAGAATTACCGAGCGTAACTCTTCAGGACTCATTTGGGTATTTTTATTGGCTTCGGTATCAATACGAAAAATTTTTAATAAACCAGAAACAAATAAATTGATCAGCCACATAGCTGGCTTAAGAATTATTATGAGCGGCTTAATAATCCAGCTCGCAGCCATAGCAATTCTTTCGGGGTAGGTCGCCCCAATGACCTTGGGTGTGATTTCACAAAAGATAATGATTAGTATTGCTGCAACACCAGTACTAATTGATAGTACTGAGCCATTATTACCAAAAGCGTGCAGTGCGATTCCTGCTAATAAAACAGGAACAATGGTATTAACAACGTTATTGCCGATCAGAATGACCGATAAAAGCTGTTCTGTCTTACCAAGCAATTCTTGAGTATTTTTGGCACCTTTATTACCTCTATTGGCGAGATGTCTAATTCTGTGACGGTTAGACGCCATCATGCTAGTTTCTGCAATCGAGAAAAAGGCGGATATAACTAAGAGTAAGACAACTAGACCTAGCTGAGTCCACCAGGGCCAATTATTAAGCAAGGAATCCATGAATACTTTCTAGATCAATTGATATGTGAGTCACTATATCAAACCATTCAGCTTTTGAATGGGAAACGATGGAATAATTGACTTTCTAAATACTTATGAAGTTGTATGAAAAAGTATAGAAAGCAGACTTACCAATGAAGTTTTACCTAGTAAGCTATTGCTGAGAAATTAAGTAGATCTAATGAGCGAGTAATCGCAAAGATCCATCAAGCTCTGGGTTGCAGCATTTTTAGGGAAACACGCTAAAGCATTTTTAGCTAATTGAGCTTCTCGTTCTGCAGCAGCCTCTGTATAAGTGATAGCTTTAGAGTCGACGATAGCCTTATAGACTTGCATAAAGAGATCATCAGGTAATTCATCTGCTTGATTAATGGCATTTTTAACTAATTTCTTTTGCTCAGGCGTGCCTTGATCTAAAAGATAAATCAAGGGAAGAGTTGGTTTGCCTTCTCTTAAATCATCCCCAGCATTTTTACCCATCTGCTCAGCGCTTGCTGTGTAATCAAGGATGTCATCAACCAACTGAAAAGCAGTGCCAATATGTCGACCGTAGGCTTGGGCAGCTTGGTACTGTTCTTCTGATGCTTTGGCTAAAAGAGCACCCAGGGCGCAGGAAGCTTCAAATAACTTACCAGTTTTAAAGTGTATGACTTGCATGTAACGTGCTTCGTTCACATCAGAATCATGCATATTCATTAACTGCAGGACTTCACCTTCAGCAATCGTGTTGGTAGCTTCAGCCAAGATTTCCATAATCTTTAACTCATTAGGTGCCACCATCATTTGAAAAGCTCTTGAGTAAAGAAAGTCACCTACTAGAACACTGGCAGCATTTCCAAATGCTGCGTTGGCGGTAGCACGACCACGCCTTAAATTAGACTCATCAACAACATCATCATGAAGTAGCGTCGCCGTATGGATAAATTCAACAACTGTAGCCATGCCTAATTGGTGCTTTAACTCTTTGCCATTAGCAATCGATTGCGCCGTTAAGAGGAGTAATGCAGGTCGGATTCTTTTGCCGCCAGCTTCCACTATGTAAGAGGAAATCTGGTTAATAAGAGCAACCTCTGAGCGCAAACTTTCCCTGATAACGTCATTTAAGGCGTTCATATCAGAGGCGATGGGGCTCAGAATGTTTTGTAAGTTAGTGCTCATTAACTAATTAAAAGGATAGTTTTTTTCATGATGTAAGTTTAACCCATTGAATTTATTGAGTTTTATTATAAAAAGTAGTAGCAATCTATAACAATAATTGGATATTCTACTTTTTGACTTGAAATTAAGCTAGAGCTATAATCTATGGCTCTGCACAACATAGGGTTGTGTGGTGATTTATAGAAAGATTTCAATATGTACGCGGTCATAAAAACCGGTGGCAAACAATATAAAGTTGCTGCTGGAGAAAAATTGAAAATAGAACAGATACCAGCGGATGTAGGCAGTGAAATCACGATTGACCAAGTTCTCGCCGTAGGCGAAGGCGAATCACTGAAGTTTGGTGAGCCATTGGTCAGTGGTGCAACTGTTAAAGCCACTGTTATTTCTCAGGGTCGTCATGACAAAGTAAAGATTTTTAAAATGCGCCGACGCAAGCACTACCAAAAGCGTCAAGGCCATCGTCAGAACTTTACTGAGATTTTAATTAATTCCATTAAGGCCTAATAGGCAGAGGCGGAGTAGAAAATGGCACAGAAAAAAGGCGGCGGTTCAACACGTAACGGCCGTGACTCAGAGTCAAAACGATTAGGCGTTAAAGTTTATGGCGGTCAAGCCATCAATGCAGGCGGCATCATTGTTCGTCAACGCGGTACACGCGTTCACCCTGGTGTGAATGTTGGTTGTGGCAAAGATCACACATTGTTCGCATTGGTAGATGGTCATGTTCAATTTGGCGTTAAAGGTGCAGAGAAGAAATCATTCGTATCTGTACTTCCGACAGCTTAATTAGCCTTAACTGAGATAACGAAGAAAATTCAGAACTCAGCATAAGGCCTCGCCAAACAGCGAGGCCTTTTTTTATTGGATTTTATGAAATTTATCGATGAAGCACGTATTGAAGTAGTTGCTGGCCACGGCGGTTCTGGCAGTGCTTCGATGCGTCGTGAAAAGTTTATTGAATTTGGTGGGCCAGATGGTGGTGATGGCGGTAAAGGTGGGAGTGTTTACGCTATCGCCGATCGAAACATCAATACCTTGGTTGACTATCGATATGCAAAAAAACATTTAGCTCAAAACGGCGAATCTGGCCGTGGTGCCGATTGTTACGGAAAAGCTGGTGAGGATATTGAATTACGTATGCCTGTTGGAACGATCATTCATGACATGGATACTGAAGAAGTTATCGCTGACTTAACTTTCCATGGACAACGTTTATGTCTCGCAAAGGGCGGGGCTGGTGGTTGGGGTAACTTGCACTTTAAAAGTAGTACCAATCGCGCGCCAAGACAAAAAACGACCGGTCTACCGGGTGAAGAATATAAATTACGTCTGGAGTTAAAAGTATTAGCTGATGTGGGTTTATTGGGTATGCCCAATGCCGGCAAATCAACATTGATAACTGCTGTATCGAATGCACGTCCAAAGATTGCAGACTATCCCTTTACAACATTACATCCTAATTTGGGTGTAGTTCGTGTTGGGCAAGAGCGAAGTTTTGTGATTGCAGATATTCCAGGTTTGATCGAAGGTGCTGCTGAAGGTGCTGGCCTTGGACATCGTTTCTTAAGGCATTTACAGCGTACTAATTTGTTATTGCATTTGGTTGATATGGCGCCATTTGATGAGAACTTGGATATTGTTGCTGAAGCCAAAGCGATTGTGAATGAATTAAAAAAGTACGATGAGTCTTTGTATGACAAACCACGTTGGTTGGTTCTAAACAAGGTCGACATGATTCCAACTGATGATAGAGCTCAGCGTATCAAGACTTTTGTTAAGGCTTACGGTTGGAAGGGTCCTGTTTTTGAAATCTCTGCTCTAAATGGTGAGGGTTGCCAAAAACTTTGCTACGCTATTCAACAAGATTTAGACGATAAGCGTAAAAAGCGGGATGATGAAGAGGAGCATGAAGCAGATGTGCGTTTTCAAGGTGAAGCAATAAATCCTGATGAGTCAAGATAACTCAAATAATTAATGAGGAGTAAGTAGGGTGGTTCGAGCGATACAAAACGCACAACGTATTGTTGTTAAAGTGGGTTCAACACTAGTGACTAACAACGGTCAGGGTTTAGATCATGCCGCGATTGGTCGTTGGGCTTCGCAAATGGCTGAACTTCGTACGATGGGAAAAGAAGTGGTCATGGTCAGTTCGGGAGCGATTGCAGAGGGTATGCAGCGTTTGGCATGGACAACACGACCAACGGACATTCATGAGCTACAAGCAGCAGCAGCGGTTGGTCAAATGGGCTTGGTCCAAGTATACGAAAGCAGTTTTGCTAAATATGGCATTCGAACTGCGCAAGTATTGCTGACTAATGCTGACTTGGCTGATGAGCAGCGTTATCAAAATGCACGGATTACTTTACTTACTCTTTTGAAGCATGGTGTCGTGCCAATTATTAATGAGAATGACACTGTTGTTACCGATGAAATTAAATTTGGCGATAACGATACATTAGCAGCGTTAGTAACGAATTTGATTGAGGCGGATGCACTTGTTATTTTGACAGACCAAGATGGTTTGTATAACGAAGATCCGCGCAAGAATCCGCATGCGACTTTAATTCAGGAGGCCGTAGCTGGTAGGTCTGAATTAGAGTTAATGGCTGGCGGAGCAGGCAGTTCTTTGGGTAAGGGTGGTATGTTAACTAAAGTATTAGCTGCTAAATTGGCTAATCAATCAGGCGCTCACACTGTGATCGCTTCAGGACTTGAAGATCAAGTACTCGTTCGTCTTGCAAAAGGTGAATTAATTGGCTCGCAACTAATCTCTAAGTCATTAGCAAATTAGGGCTTGAGAAGTGAAATTATTTCTTTGATGTTTCTGCGGGGAATACTATTGTCACAAAAAGCATCTTTTGCTAAAGCGGAGTGATATCGGTTGTAGCTATTGGGCATGATTAATTGCCATTTACTTCCCGGGTTCCTACGCCACTGACCATCACTTTGAAGGTTTCCATAAAGTCGCCACTCGTACTTTTCACAGCGAATACCTTCGTAACTCACTTGTCTTGCGCCAGATGGGCTTGTGATGACAATTATGTAACGCATAACATCATCTTTTCCTAATTCAATAGATTCAGCATCAATTGCAAAGGTGAGTGTTGTATTGATCGATACAAAGAATGGCTTTAATTGTTTTGATGGCGGCGCATTTGGAATTTTGACCTCTACTTCATTCCAAAATCTTGGCGCATCAATATCATTTTCATCAGCAGGGTCCAGTGTTTTATATTGAGCTTGAGCAGTTAAGCTCAAAAGCATAAAGATGCTGATGAGACCTTTGAGAATGAAATTAAATTTCAAGTTGAATCCTTAGATAAGTCAGGTGTGTCGTCATGATTGTCAGTATGCATACTCTTGGTAAGATCTAGCGGGGAACCCCAAGGCATTATCATCATGCGCGGGCCGCGGGCAATATATCGTGCTAATTCAGATAAAGCCAACTCATAAACTTCCCGCTTAAAATCAATGACAACATCAAGGGGGATCCAGTAAGGACTCCAGCGCCAAGCATCGAATTCAGGGTGATCGGTTGCTCTTAAGCAAACATCACTATCTCTGCCGACCATTCTGAGTAAAAACCAAATCTGCTTTTGGCCTCGATAACTTTGACGAGTTGAGCGACGATTAGATTGAGCGTTATTTGAGCGGCGCAAGAATTCAGCTGGCACGTCATAACGTAGCCATTCGCGAGTTCGCCCAATGATTTGGACATGTTGCGGCTCTAGACCGATCTCTTCATGCAACTCACGATACATCGCTTGCTCTGGGTTTTCACCATGTTGAATCCCTCCCTGAGGGAACTGCCAGGAATGCTGACCAACACGCTTGCCCCAAAAAACCTCGTTGCGTTGATTGATGAGAACGATGCCGACGTTGGGTCTATAACCTTCTCTGTCGAGCATATTCGCGCCCTTTATCCCTTAATCCTTTAAAATCAATAAATTGATTATAGCTATAGCCCATCCATTATTTAATAAAGTGAATCATGAAAGCATCTCAATTTTTTATCAGAACCCTTAAAGAAGCACCTTCGGATGCTGAAATCGTCTCTCACAAGCTAATGATGAGGGCTGGCATGATCCGAAAATTGGGCGCAGGCATCTATAACTACATGCCAATGGGCCTAAGAGTGATACGGAAAGTAGAGGGTATTATTCGTCAAGAAATGGATCAAGCTGGCGCGATTGAGCTTTTAATGCCGGTGATTCAACCAGCTGAACTATGGCAAGAAACTGGCCGTTGGGACAAGATGGGTCCGGAATTGCTGCGTATTAAGGACAGGCATGATCGTGATTTCTTGATTCAGCCAACTTCTGAAGAGGTGGTGACTGATATCGCCCGTCATGAAATTAAGAGCTATAAACAGTTACCTGTAAACTTTTATCAAATTCAAACTAAATTCCGCGATGAGCGCCGTCCGCGCTTTGGCATTATGCGTGGGCGTGAGTTTTCAATGAAAGACGCATATTCCTTCGATCGAGATGTTGAGGGTATGAAGCAGTCTTACGCAAAGATGTTTAATGCCTATCAGCGCGTTTTTACTCGTTTAGGGCTGAACTTTAGAGCTGTGAATGCAGATAATGGCGCAATTGGCGGTACAGGAAGCCAAGAGTTTCATGTGATTGCTGATACAGGTGAGGATGCTATTGCATACTGCCCAACATCAGACTATGCCGCTAATATTGAAACAGCAGAAGCCATGTCATTAATTGCTAGTCGAGTGGCAGCAACTCAAGAAATGACGTCTGTAGCGACACCTGGCCAAACTAAATGTGAAGATGTCGCTCGTTTCTTGAAGTTACCACTTGAAAAAACAGTTAAATCAATAGTGTTAGCAGTTGATGCCGAAGAGGATGCCAAGCTATTCATTTTGTTATTGCGTGGTGATCATGAACTCAATGAAGTCAAGGCGAAAAAAGTACCTGGACTAACTAATTTCCGCTTTGCAAGCGAAGCTGAGATCATCGATTACTTCGGAACGCCACCGGGATATTTAGGGCCCGTGAAAACTAAAAAACCATTAATAGTTATTGCCGATCGCACCGTTGCAAATATGAGTAATTTTGTTTGTGGGGCCAATCAAGAAGGCTTTCATTTAACGGGTGTGAATTGGGTTCGTGATCTTCCAGAGCCAATGGTTGCTGACTTACGAAATGTCATAGCAGGTGATGCTTCCCCTGATGGCAAAGGCACATTAGAAATTTGTCGAGGTATTGAGGTAGGCCATGTATTCCAGTTAGGGACTAGTTACTCAGAATCTATGAATGCTGTTTACCTTGATGAAAAGGGTCAATCTCAACCAATGGTCATGGGTTGTTACGGTATTGGTGTAACAAGATTGTTAGGCGCTGCAATTGAGCAATGCTTTGATGATCGAGGCATTGTTTGGCCAGTTTCAATTGCACCATTCCAAGTTGTTTTATGCCCAATGGGTTACGACAGATCAGATATGGTTCGTGAAGCCTCCGATCAGCTATATCAAGATCTAACTAAAGCGGGTATTGAGGTTATCTTGGATGATCGAGGTGAGCGCCCAGGCGCCATGTTTGCAGATTGGGAATTAATTGGTGTGCCTTACCGGGTTGTGATTGGTGAGCGGGGATTAAAAGAGGGTCAATTAGAGTTTCAGGCAAGAGCAGATACAGAAGCAACCCAATTACCTGTTGCTGAAGTTGCGGCAAAAGTAATTGCCATGATCAAAGCAAATCTTACCCATTAAGTCTTATTGATCGCTAAATAAAAGGCCTTGAGTTTGTTTGAACTGAAGGCCTTTTTAATAACGTGTTTTATATTTTCTTAGTTACCGCTTAAACATATTCCCCATGCCTTTGGCTGCCATGCCGCCCAACATTTTGGCCATTTTCCCACCCTTAAACTGTTTCATCATGGATTGCATTTGTTCGAACTGCGCCAATACACGATTGACCTCTTGTACTTGAACGCCAGCACCAGCTGCAATACGACGTTTACGACTGGCTTTAAGAAGTTCAGGCTTTCTTCTTTCTTGGGGTGTCATGCTATCGATGATGCCTTGTGTGCGACGAATTTGTTTTTCAGCCACACCCATATCTTGCTTCGCGGCTGCCTGTGCAAATTGTGCAGGTAACTTATCAATTAAGTTGCTCATGCCACCCATCTGCCTCATTTGAGTGATTTGCATTCTGAAATCATTTAAATCAAAACCACCTTTTTTAAGTTTTTCAGCAAGTTTTTGAGCCTGTTCAACATCTACAGATTTTTGGGCTTGTTCAACCAGTGCAAGGATATCTCCCATACCCAAAATACGACTAGCCATTCGGCTGGCATCAAAAGGTTCGAGTCCATCAAGCTTTTCAGCAACACCCGCAAACTTAATAGGTACACCGGTAATATGCCGAACAGAAAGAGCGCCGCCGCCGCGCGCATCACCATCTAACTTCGTTAAGATCACACCAGTAAGTGGCAATGTTTCATGGAAGGCTTTAGCGGTATTAATGGCATCTTGTCCCAGCATGGCATCAACGACGAAAAGGGTTTCGATAGGTTTAACTAGTTGATGTAAGGTGCTGATCTCTTGCATCATGGCTTCATCAATACCTAATCGACCAGCTGTATCGATTATCAAAACATCGTGATAGTGACGTCTAGCCCAATCAAGCGCATCACTTGCAATATCAGCGGGCTGTTGGTTTTCAGTACTTGGGAAAAAGTCTGCACCGGCTTGCTCAGTCACTGTTTTTAACTGCGCAATCGCAGCAGGACGGTAGATGTCACATGAAACCGTTAATACTTTTTTCTTTTGAGTATCTTTGAGCCATTTTGCTAATTTACCTACTGATGTGGTTTTACCCGCACCTTGTAAGCCTGCCATTAAGATAACTGCTGGAGGTTGTGTGGCTAAGTTAAGTTGACCTGCCTCTGGGTCGCCCATGATGGCAGTTAGTTCTTTTTGAACAACACCAACCAATGCTTGACCCGGGCTTAAACTACCGACAACATCCTCACCAAGGGCTTTTGCTTTGATGTTCGCAATTAAATCTTTAACGACGGGTAGTGCAACGTCAGCCTCTAAAAGGGCAAGACGCACCTCGCGGAGCATTTCAGCGGTATTTTCTTCGGTCAGCCTAGCTTGACCGCGCATGGTTTTAACCACACGACTTAAACGATCTGTTAGATTCTGTAACATATGAGCATTAAACTATACATATGAATATTTTAGGTCACCCTAGCCTTGCGTGGATACCCAGCGCCTTGTATTTCTTGTTTTTTTGGCAAGAAATTAGAGTTTATGTACTGAATTCTGAACAGAATCAGGACTCGCCCAGAGTTTCTCCATCCTCACAATGGCTATTATTACCTCTGCTTTTGCTGCATGGTTTGATATTGCACGAATCTATTTTTACGTCAGAAGGTTTTATCTTTGGTTTTGCCCAAGCACTTTCGATGATGTCTTGGATTGGAGTTACTTTTTTTTGGTTTGAGAGTTGGTATATGCCAACCCGCGGCATCAGAGCTATTGTTTTATTTGCGGCGGGTATTTGTAGTTTGTTGCCTGTTATTTTCCCTGGATATGTTCTGTCTGCCCGCGCTATCCATGATCCGTGGTTTAGATCACATTTTATTGTGGCCAATATTGCTTATGGCTTGTTAAGCTTGGCGGCTTTACACGCTATTTTGATGCATTGGCAAGATCGGCATTTACACAGGCCAACTCACGACAAAGCCAATAGCTTTTTTGCAAAATGGGGGCAGCGATTACCTCCATTGATGACCATGGAACACATTCTCTTCAGAATTATCAAAGTAGGTTTTGCTTTATTAACTTTAACAGTTTTTTCAGGTTTGTTTTTTAGTCAGACTCTGTTTGGACGCGCTCTATTTTGGGATCACAAAACCTTTTTTGGTATCTTGTCTTGGATCATGTTCGCAGGATTATTAGTTGCTCGTTGGCATAGTGGATTAAGAGGTTTAACGGCTATTCGTTGGGTTCTAGGTTCATTTGGGGTTCTTTTGTTGGCCTATGTTGGTAGTCGTTTTGTATTGGAAGTGTTGTTACAGCGATGAAATGGCTACTCTTCACACTTATTTTGGCGGGGCTGATCATTTGGTGGCGTTATGCTCAAATTGAGCATAACGGACGTTCAAGCACAAAGCCGCCCAAGCCTCCTAAATCAAGTAAGTCAAATGAGGGAAAAGAAAAGAAATCCAACCCTCAAGAAATGAAGCAATGTCCTTGCTGTGGATTGAGATTCCCTGCTGATGAGGGTGTCGGTGATTATTGTTCTGCTGATCATCGAAATGCAATCGACCCTAAAGGTTGGTGGGGTGGTGCCGATTGGTTGAAGTCCCCTAATTACGATGAGCGTCCAACTGGAGTCCCAATTGAACTGGTATTAATGCATCACATCAGCTTACCTCCAGGTCAATTTGGAAATAATTACATTGCTGATTTTTTCCAAAATAAATTAGATCTCAATGCACATCCTTATTTTCAGGAAATAGCAGATCATCAAGTATCTAGCCATTTCCTTATTAAAAGAGATGGGCAGGTACAGCAGTTTGTTTCTACTTTGCACCGCGCATGGCATGCGGGTGTCTCTGAATTTTTTGGCCGTGAGAGTTGTAATGATTTTTCAATTGGTATTGAGTTAGAAGGCACAGAAGATTTGCCATTTCAACCGGCTCAATATGCCGCTTTGAAAGAGTTGGTGACAGTTTTAAAGAAAAAATATTCAATTGCTGCCTATGCTGGACACAGTGACGTAGCTCCCGGAAGAAAAAGAGATCCCGGCATTCATTTTGATTGGAATCTTTTTGCACAATCTGCTGGCATACCCGCACGCCAACTACCCTACGGTTTAAGTAAGCGACCTTAATCTAACTTAAGAGCTTAAACCTTACTAGGTTTGTGAGCACTTACAAACATTAAAACAAGCCATTTTTCACTCTTTATTAGGGATTGCGATAGGTATTTCTTCTAAAAAAAGGATTATGAAAATTTCTTAAATACCCTATACTTAGTAATGTTGTCGCAAGCTAAACACTAAATGTAGTGTTCTTGGCAGCGAATAGCTTTTGAAAAATAGCAGAATTGATTGTTTTAATTAATAAATAAATACATATAAAAGATAGGAGTCTTATGACCTACGCAGATCCGCAGGCAACTGGTGAAATTACTAAGCCATTTGCAGGCCAACCTGGTCAAGTAAATCAAAATCCATCAGAGGCATTTATTGCTGGTGGAGTGGGTGGTACTCAAGCTACTCAATTAACAGATTACAAAATTATTCGCCGTAATGGTTCAGTTGTTTCATTTGAGCCATCAAAAATTGCTATTGCTGTTACTAAGGCTTTTTTAGCCGTTAACGGTGGACAAGGTGCAGCCTCAGCTCGAGTAAGAGAGCAAGTTGAGCAATTAACGCAAATAGTTGTTCGTGCTTTATTGCGTAGCCGTCCAAATGGCGGAACTTTCCACATTGAAGATATTCAAGATCAAGTTGAATTAGCCTTGATGCGAAGCGGTGAGCACAATGTTGCTCGTTCTTATGTTCTTTATCGTGAAAAACGTAATCAAGAACGTGCAGCTCAGGTTGCTGCAGCACCAGAAGTGCATGCCATCGATCATCCAGGAGTAAATGTAAGCGATAACGGCGTCATGAAGCCATTGGATATGGCTGCGTTACAGATGGTCATGCAGGCAGCTTGTGAAGGTTTAGGTAATGCTGTAAACCCACAGCCGATTATTCAAGAAACTATTAAAAATTTGTACGAAGGCGTGCCAATGGCACAGGTTTACGATTCAGCTATTTTGGCTTCGCGCACATGGATTGAAAAAGATCCTGCTTACAGTCAAGTAACTGCACGTATTTTGATGCATACCATTCGTAAAGAGATTTTGGGTCGCGAAGTGCCACAAGGTGCAATGGCGGCTGAGTACCTCACTTACTTCCCTCAGTACATCAAGCAAGGCGTTGATGCTGAGCTGTTAGACCAAAAATTATTAACATTTGATTTAGTTAAGTTGGGCGCCGCCCTAAAGGCTGATCGCGATCTGCAGTTCAACTATTTAGGTCTACAAACTTTGTATGACCGTTATTTCTTGCACATTGAAGATCACCGCATTGAGATGCCTCAGGCATTCTTTATGCGTGTTGCGATGGGCTTAGCCTTGAATGAAGTAAATCGTGAAGAGCGCGCTATCCAGTTTTATGAAATCCTTTCATCATTTGATTTCATGTCCAGTACGCCGACATTGTTTAACTCCGCAACATTGCGTTCACAGCTATCAAGCTGCTACCTCACAACTATTCCTGATGACTTAGATGGTATTTACGAAGGTTTAAAAGAAAATGCTTTGTTATCTAAGTTTGCAGGTGGTTTAGGTAACGACTGGACAAACGTACGTGCTTTGGGCAGTCACATTAAAGGTACGAACGGTAAGTCTCAGGGTGTGGTGCCGTTCCTAAAGGTAGTGAATGACACGGCTGTTGCTGTTAACCAAGGTGGTAAGCGTAAGGGTGCTGTTTGTGCCTATTTAGAGACATGGCACTTAGACACAGAAGAATTCCTAGAGTTACGTAAGAACACGGGTGATGATCGTCGCCGTACGCATGATATGAATACAGCTAACTGGATTCCTGACCTATTCATGAAGCGCGTTATGGAAGGTGGCGAGTGGACTCTGTTCACGCCGTCTACTTGCCCAGACTTGCACGATAAATTTGGTATTGAATTTGAAAAGGCATATGTTGCCTACGAGCAAAAAGCAGCAAATGGTGAACTAAAGCCATTTAAAAAGGTAAATGCTCTAGATATGTGGCGCAAGATGCTAGGCATGTTGTTTGAAACAGGCCACCCATGGATTACCTTCAAGGACCCATGCAACATCCGAAGCCCACAGCAACACGTTGGTGTTGTTCACTCATCTAATTTGTGTACAGAGATCACATTGAACACAAATGAGTCAGAGATTGCTGTTTGTAATCTAGGTTCAGTGAACTTAACGGTTCATATGAAAACTGATGCTAGCGGTCAATTGGTTCTTGATCACGAAAAACTACAAAAAACTATTCGTACAGCCATGCGTATGTTGGATAACGTGATTGATATTAACTATTACGCTGTTGCTAAGGCGCGCAATTCAAATATGAAGCATCGTCCAGTAGGTTTGGGCATTATGGGATTCCAGGATTGTTTACATATGTTGCGTATCCCTTATGCTAGTGATGCAGCCGTTCAGTTCGCAGACGAAGCTATGGAAGCCGTTTGCTACTACGCTTATCTCGCATCAACGGAGTTGGCTGAAGAGCGTGGCACCTATCAGAGTTACCAGGGTTCATTGTGGGATCGAGGCATCCTGCCACAAGACTCAGTAAAGTTGTTGGCGCAGGAGCGCGGCGGCTATGTTGAAGTAGATATGTCATCCAAAATGGATTGGACGCCTGTTCGTAACCGTATCAAGCAATTTGGTATGCGCAATTCAAACTGTGTGGCGATCGCTCCAACCGCAACAATTTCAAACATCATTGGTGTTTCAGCTTGTATCGAACCAACTTATCAGAACCTTTTTGTGAAATCGAACCTTTCAGGTGAATTCACAGTGGTGAACGATTACTTGGTACGCGATTTAAAGGCTCGTGGTCTTTGGGATGAGGTCATGATTGCTGATTTGAAGTATTTTGATGGCTCATTATCAAAAATCGATCGGATTCCGCAAGATTTACGTGCTTTGTATGCAACAGCATTTGAAGTTGAGCCTCTTTGGTTGGTGGAAGCTGCTTCACGTCGTCAAAAGTGGATCGACCAAGCGCAGTCACTCAATATTTACATGGCTGGTGCTTCAGGCAAGAAATTGGACGATACATATAAGTTGGCTTGGTTACGTGGATTAAAAACGACGTACTACTTGCGTACTATCTCAGCAACTCACGTTGAGAAATCAACAGTGAAAAATGGTTCTTTGAATTCAGTGTCAAATGGAGATCCAACCCTAGCGGCGGCAGCTGCAGCTGCAGAAGCGGATGGCCCAGCTTGTACTATGCGCCCTGGTGATGCAGGCTTTGATGAATGCGAAGCTTGCCAATAAGACGTAAAATTATTAATTAAAGATAAGCAACATAAAAAATATGGAGAAGACAATATGTTAACTTGGGAAGAAGAAGCCCCTGTAGCAAAAACAGTTAATAAGCCAGCACCGGTAGTAATGCCAAACGTCAGCGTGGACAGTGGCTTGCTACCAAATCGCCCAATGCCATTGCCAATGTCATCAGCATCAGCACCTTCAGCAATCATTAATCCAGATGATGCTGTAGCTCGTCGTGTTAATGCTGCTGACAAACGTATTATTAATGGATCAACAGATGTGAATCAGTTGGTACCATTTAAGTACAAATGGGCGTGGGAAAAGTATCTAGCGGGTTGTGCAAATCACTGGATGCCTCAAGAGATCAATATGACTCGCGATATCGCCCTTTGGAAAGATCCTAACGGATTAACCGACGATGAGCGTCGCATCATTATGCGTAATCTTGGGTTCTTCGTAACAGCTGACTCTTTGGCAGCCAACAACATTGTTTTAGGCACTTATCGCCAGATTACAGCCCCAGAATGCCGCCAATATTTGTTGCGCCAAGCGTTTGAAGAGGCGATCCATACTCATGCTTATCAATATATTGTTGAATCTTTGGGCCTAAATCAGGCTGAAATCTTCAATGCGTATCACGAAGTACCTTCGATTCGCGCTAAAGATGAGTTTTTGATTCCATTTATTGACGTATTAACAGATCCTTCATTCAAAACAGGTACTTTAGAGAATGATCAGAAGCTACTTCGTTCATTGATCGTATTTGCTTGCATCATGGAAGGATTATTCTTTTATGTTGGTTTTACGCAAATTTTAGCGATGGGTCGTCAAAATAAAATGACGGGTGCTGCGGAGCAGTATCAGTACATCTTGCGTGATGAGTCACTACATTGCAACTTCGGTATCGATATGATCAATCAGATCAAACTTGAGAACCCACAATTGTGGACTCCCGAGTTCAAAGAGGAGTTACGTAGCTTGTTTGAACAAGCCGTTGAACTTGAGTACCGCTACGCTGAAGACACCATGCCTAGGGGGGTTCTAGGTTTGAACGCGCCGATGTTCAAGGGATATCTTCGCTACATTTGTAATCGCCGTTGTATGCAAATTGGTCTTGATGCAATGTTCCCAAATGAAGAAAATCCATTCCCATGGATGAGTGAAATGATCGACTTGAAGAAGGAAAGAAACTTCTTTGAGACTCGCGTTATTGAATATCAAACTGGTGGTGCATTGAATTGGGAGTAAATATTTTTAAAATATTTAATGACAACGCTTCTCTTAAGTTGTACTATCACGAAAGTTATAGAAGCAATAGGAGAAAAAACTGTTGATTAGTAGTAGCCAACAACGCGTTAATAAATTTAATACTCTGAGTAATCAGAGCAAGTTGTCTATTTCTTTTGACAGTTCTAAACGTTCTTCATCCGTATTTAAAAAGCCGTCACCTGCAAAGGTCACGGCTTTTTTTCCAAGATTCATTAGCGTGCGACGTGTAGTGAGTGGCGCGCCGATGAATGGCTCGCTCACACGAAGTTGGTGTGGTCGGGTTTCCTTAATCAGTAATTTATGTAAATCACTCTCACGTGAAGGAGTTTAATATGGCAATCGCCAAGAAAAAACCTGCTGCAAAGAAACCAGCTGCTAAAAAAGTAGCTGCTAAGAAGCCTGCTGCTAAAAAAGTAGCTGCTAAGAAGCCTGCTGCTAAGAAGAAGCCTGCTGCTAAGAAGAAGCCTGCTGCTAAGAAGCCTGCTGCTAAGAAGAAGCCTGCTGCTAAGAAGCCTGCTGCTAAAAAAGCTGCTGCTAAGAAGCCTGCTGCTAAAAAAGCTGCTAAAAAAGTAGTAAAAAAAAAGTAAGTAAGCCTGCTGCTAAAAAACCAGCAGCAAAAAAGCCAGCTGTTAAAGCTGCCTCTGCCTCAACAGCAAAGACAGTGTTAAATCCAGCAGCTGCTTGGCCTTTCCCAACGGGTTCACGTCCTTAATCTAATTAGGGACTGATTCCTGAAAGGAATCAAACCCGCTAGAGCTTAATTGCCTTAGCGGGTTTTTTCTTTTCTATAATTTCAAAAAATACACTATTACTAAGCGCTTCTCTTGGGAAATGCTTAATTAATAGCTATAAGCGAAAGCTTGTTTGAATTGAGCTTGAATTTCAGCTAGGCTGGGCTCATGATTTTGTGGTCCCTGGCTTGCAATTTTGATTGATCCCATCAAGCTGGCTAATCGGCCAGTTGTTTCCCAGTCAAAACCTTGCTCTAAACCAAATAGTAAGCCACCCCTGAAAGCATCACCGCAACCAGTTGGGTCAACTGCTTTACTGACAGGTACTACAGGGATATCAAACTTTTGACCTTTCGTATGGATTTCTGCGCCTTGAGCACCTTTAGTCACAATGAGTGCTTCAACCCGGTCAGAAATTTGCGGTAGTGATAAGCCGGTTCGCTTTGATAACATTTCACCTTCATAGTCGTTAACCGCCACATAAGTCGCTTGTTCAATAAAAGCCAGTAGCTCTTTACCATCAAACATTGGCAAACCTTGGCCTGGATCAAAGATAAAAGGAATTTGCGCATCGGCTAGTTGCTGGCAATGTTCAACCATTCCTTGTCGTCCATCGGGGGCAACGATCGCAATCTTAGGCTGGCTTAAATTCTTCGCCTGTCGATAAATAAGTACATCAGCTACTTTATTGAGGTGTGACTCTCCCATAGCACCAGGGTGAAAAGCGGTAATTTGGTTGTTATCACGATCCGTTGTGATCATCGCTTGGGCTGTAAAAGCTTCTGGGATTTCACGAATATGATCAGCTGTAATCTTGTACTTGGCTAATTGATCATAGTAAGAACCTGCATCACCACCTACTGTTGCCATGATGACTGGGTCACCACCTAACAAACGATGGTTATAGGCGATATTTCCAGCACAACCACCGAACTCTCGGCGCATGCTGGGGACTAAGAAAGCCACATTCAGTATATGTATTTGATCGGCTAAGATTTGATCTTGGAAGCGGCCTTCAAAAGACATAATGGTGTCGTAAGCAATTGAGCCACAGATTAAGCTAGACATAATGTTCCTTAAATAAAAGATGAGTGATTGTAGATTTATTCTTTTTCGAGATAGCTTAAGCGTAGGCGATAGCCTGCCGCTTTTTCAGGAAGAGATAAGGGTAGATTACTAGTAACTTCTTGGAAAGGAGCAGCATTAAATGCTTTTGATTGAAGGGAATGAAATTCTTGAGGGAGCCAATCATCCGGACTGAGGGCTATCTCACTAATCAAAACATCATTGACGTCGGTAATGGACAAGATCATAGACGGCCAAACTACTGCAATATTGAGCTTATTTCTAATTTGAAGCTTAAGAAGTCCAGTGACTGGGCTTGTTTCAGGATTTACCCTTACTTTTTCTTTGGTCGCAGGTGAGTAAATCTCTAAATCAGCATATTCAATAGCCCACGCTGAAAAATCTCTAAGCGCCCTATTTTCACAGGGCAGTAAATTACATATGGCGTTATCAATTATCTCAAAAGCAATTTGTGCAGAACCTTGAATATTTAAAGGGGCTTTAGCAATCATATGTTGAATGCTATTCCTACCTAAATAACTGATTTGTCCAAGTGCTAGTATGCTCAACAGAAGAGCGGCAAAAACTTTTAACCAAGATCGATTTGGCTTAACTTCAGTCAATTCAAGAGTTTTTTTTTGAGCTGGCCTGTGAGGCAAACCCAACCGTCATACTCTCTCCAAACATGGAGAGTCAGCCACGGCTCATAGGTTTCAATCACTTCCTTGGCTTGTCTTGCCAAAATGCCTGATAGAACAATATGCCCCTCTGGCGCGATTCTTTGGCAAAGGGCTGGCGCAAGAACTTGTAAGGGATTAGCTAAAATATTGGCTACCACAACGTCATGTTGGCTTTTTGAGGTGTCTTCCTCAGGTAAATAGAATTCAACTGCTACTTTGTTTCGAAGTGCATTATCTTTAGCTGAGCTAACAGCCTGTGGATCTATATCAACGCCAATGGCAGGACCGCATCCTAAACGTTTGGCTGCAATAGCTAAGATGCCAGATCCACATCCATAATCTAATAATGTCTTGTGGCTTAGGCCTTCATGTTCCTCTAACCACTGCATACATAATTTAGTAGTTGGATGGCTACCTGTACCAAAAGCTAAACCAGGATCTACAGCTAGACAAACAGCATTAGGATCATTAGGGGCGTCATGCCAAGAAGGCACTACCCAAAGACGCTGACCTACTTGAATAGGGTCGAATTGAGATTGCGTTAAGCGAACCCAATCCTGCTCTTCAACTTTGAGTTCCGTTGGCATATTGACCTGAAAACCCTCTTCGCTTAAAGCTAAAGAAATTTCAGGGGCACTTAAGCCATTTTCATCAAAAAGGGCAACTACTTGAGATTGCTCCCATGCATTTTTTTCTGGAGTTAGGCCTGGTTCACCATAAAGAGGTTTTTCTTCATCGGTATCAACCGCTGCATCACTGACTGAAATAGATAGAGCACCCAACTCCATGAGGGCATCTCCGAGGTTCTCGGCAAGATCCTCTGAGACTGTAAAGATGAGTTCACGAAATGCCATTAATGAATTATTAGTAGAAGCTATTAATTACTTAATATTGCCACGTCGTGAAGCTGCTTGCTCTTCAAGTTTGTGCTCAAGGTAATGAATACTTGTACCGCCTGCGACAAACTTTGGATCGAGCATCAGTTCTCGGTGAAGCGGAATATTCGTAAGAATACCCTCTACAGCTGCTTCTGAGAGAGCAATACTCATGCGGCGTATCGCTTGTTCGCGAGTAGCACCATAAGTGATTAATTTACCAATCATGGAGTCATAAGTTGGTGGCACAAAATAACCAGCGTACGCATGTGAGTCAACGCGAACACCAGGACCACCCGGCATATGCCAAGAAACAATTCGTCCTGGACTTGGCATAAACTTAACTGGGTCTTCTGCATTGATACGACACTCAATCGCATGCCCTCTGAATTCGATATCTTTTTGGCGGAATGGTAATTTTTCGCCAGCAGCGATCAATATTTGCTGCTGGACGATATCGATACCAGTAATGAGTTCTGTTACTGGATGCTCAACCTGAACACGCGTATTCATCTCAATAAAATAGAATTCGTCGTTTTCGTACAAAAATTCAAAGGTACCGGCGCCACGATAACCAATTTTGCGACAAGCTTCAGCACATCTCTCACCAATTTTTGCAATTTGGCGGCGATCGATACCGGGAGCGGGTGCCTCTTCAATCACTTTTTGGTGTCGACGTTGCATTGAGCAGTCACGCTCACCTAAATAAACAGCATTTTTATAGGTGTCAGCCAAGATCTGGATTTCTACGTGACGAGGATTCTCTAAGAATTTCTCCATATAGACCTCTGGATTACCAAAGGCACGTCCTGCTTCTTCACGCGTCATGTTGACAGCGTTGATTAGGTGAGCTTCTGTATGGACTACGCGCATACCGCGACCACCACCACCACCGGCAGCTTTGATAATGACTGGGTAACCTACTTTTTTAGCTGTTGCGATAATTTCTTTTGGGTTATCAGGTAGGGCGCCTTCTGAACCAGGAACGCATGGAACACCTGATCTGATCATCGCTTGCTTGGCTGATACTTTGTCGCCCATTAAACGAATAGATTCTGCAGTGGGGCCGATAAAAACAAAACCTGATTTTTCTACGCGTTCAGCAAAGTCGGCGTTTTCAGATAAAAAGCCATAGCCCGGATGTATCGCTTGGGCGTCAGTTACTTCAGCAGCAGAAATAATCGCTGGCATATTGAGGTAGCTTAGCGCTGAGGGGGCTGGACCAATACAAACAGCTTCGTCTGCCAATTTGACATACTTCGCATCACGGTCGGCTTCAGAGAAAACCACCACAGTCTTTATACCCATCTCACGACAGGCTCTTTGAATACGTAAAGCAATTTCGCCACGGTTGGCGATGAGAATCTTTTCAAACATCAGATAACCTTTTTAACTCTTGAATTAGCCAATAATGAAAAGAGCTTGACCAAATTCAACGCCTTGGCCGTTCTCACATAGGATTTCTTTAACAACACCAGTTTTGTCAGACTCGATTTCGTTTAGCAACTTCATCGCTTCAATAATGCAAAGAGTTTGACCCTCTTTTACAGCATCTCCAATTTTGACAAAAGACTCGGAGCCTGGCGTTGGAGATCGGTAGAAAGTACCAACCATTGGTGATTTCACCGCATGACCTGTTGGTTCTGTTGGAGCAGCTACTTCTGGAGTTGCAGTTGGCATCGCTAATGCTGGAGATCCAGCAGGTGTAGCAACAGGAGCTGGTGCGTAATATTGTTGGGTCGGAGCAGCTATCGGGGTTGGATGTTTTACGATGCGAACTCTGTCTTCACCTTCAGTAACCTCTAGTTCAGATACGCCAGATTCAGCTACTAAATCGATCAAAGTTTTAAGTTTTCGTAGATCCATGATGCCCTTCCATATAGTTTTTTTACTTAGATGGGATTATAAGGGCATCAAGCCATGAACTGAGCTCATCTTCGCTTATTTTGCCAAGTTTGACCTTCTTAATGCCGCCTTTTTCATCGATTACCACAGTAAATGGCAGGCCCGAACTTGGATTTCCCAAACTTTTTGCCCAATTACTGCCCTCAAGCCCACCCAAAATAATTGGATAATTAACTGGTGTTTTTAAAAGAAATTGACGTAAGTTAGTTGGAGAATCAACGCCAATACCAACAAATAAGACGTTTTTTGCGCGATATTGCTCTTGAACACGCACCAATTCAGGCATTTCCTCTACACAAGGTGGGCACCAAGGAGCCCAAAAGTTTAAAACTAAGATTTTTCCTCTCCATGTTGAACTTGGATGGATCTCGCCTTCAGGCGATCTCAATTCTTGTTGGAGAAAGGTCTCAACAGCTGCATCTTCAGCCACAGTTGTTCTAAATTGATAGCTGGCAGCGCCTATACCTAAAGCACCCGCAATAAAACCCACCGCTATAACGAGAATCCATTGACGTTTATTCACTTTATTTCTTTCCATTTCAGTTATTTGCCTTATTTTGCACGGATGTTTAGATAAAATCTCGGCATGCATCTTCATATCTTAGGTATTTGCGGTACTTTTATGGGCGGTATTGCCGCTATAGCTCGTCAGGCTGGTCATCAGGTGACTGGGTGTGACGCTAATGTCTATCCCCCAATGAGCACTCAATTAGAAGCTCAGGGTATTCAGTTAATTGAGGGCTTCTCGCCCGATCAAATTTCGCTTAAACCAGATCTATTTATTATTGGCAATGTAGTTTCTCGAGGAAACCCTCTGATGGAAGCTATTTTAGAGCAAGGCTTGCCTTATCAATCTGGCCCTCAGTGGTTAGGTGAGCAAGTATTACAGGGTAAACATGTTTTAGCTGTGGCGGGAACTCACGGAAAAACGACGACTACTGCCATGCTGACTTGGATACTCCAAGCTAATGGTTTTGAACCAGGATATTTGATTGGTGGCGTACCTAATAATTTTGATGTTTCAGCCCGCTTGGGGCAGCAAACCGCTAAGTCAAAATCACATTACTTTGTGATTGAGGCTGATGAATATGACACAGCTTTTTTTGATAAGCGTAGTAAGTTTGTTCACTATCGACCTCGTACAGCCATTCTGAATAACTTAGAGTTTGATCACGCTGATATTTTTGCCGATATCACTGCCATTGAGACGCAGTTTCATCATTTAGTAAGAACAGTTCCTGGCAGTGGTTGCTTAATTGTTAATGCAGCAGAAGAGAGTTTGAAGCGGGTTATTGATAGGGGTTGCTGGTCAACGGTGGACCGCTTTGGAGTTGTTGATAGAGCCAATGCAATATCAGTAGCTGATCCAGATTGGTCTTTAAAAGACACTCAAAATGATGGCTTCAAGGTTATATTTAAATCTCAGGAAGTTGCAGAAGTGATTTGGGATCAAGATGCTTCTGTAACCGGTCGACATAATCAATTGAATGCTTTGGCAGCTATTGCAGCAGCCAACCACATTGGCATTGCACCTAAAGAGGCAGCTCAGGCGCTCGGCACATTTAAAAATGTTAAGCGACGCATGGAGATCATTGGCCGTGTTAACGGTATCACCATTTATGATGATTTTGCCCACCACCCTACAGCGATTGCAACAACAGTTGACGGGTTGCATCGCCGAATCTCAAATAATCAAAAAGCTAGAATTTTGGCAGTATTGGAGCCGCGCTCTAATACGATGAAATTAGGCGTTATGAAAAGTCAGCTCCCTGATAGCTTGAAAGATGCAGACTTAGTATTTGCTTATGGCGCATCATCGGGTATGGACGCATTAGGATGGGACCTAAAAGAATCGCTCGCTCCCTTGGGATCAAAAGCTCAAGCCTTTGATGATTTAGAAAAATTGATGGCCGCAGTTAAAAAAGAGGCCAAGTCTGGTGACATGATATTGGTGATGAGTAATGGTGGTTTTGGTGGTGTGCATAGAAAATTATTAGAGATGTTGAAGTAGTGCTGAGAGTAAAAAGTTAGTTATTCAAATAAAGATAAAAAGATTAGAAATTATAAAAACAAACTAAAGTGAATTAAATATGCCAGAACACTCTGATCAAAAAGCACTGCGCTTATATCAAAAAGTAGCCATCATTACTGGTGCCGCTAATGGTATTGGTTTTGCAACAGCAGAAAAATTTATTAATGAGGGTGCCATTACTATCATTTGTGACATAAACGCTGATCAGGTGAAGCAGGCTGTTACAAAGCTTCAAGCAAGCACTCCCAGTAAAGACCAAGTTGCCGGTTATGTCATGAACGTAACTGATCGAGCTGGCATTGATGAAGTGGTTAAATCTGTAATTGAAAAGTATGGCCGTATTGATGTGCTTATCAATAATGCTGGCATCACCAAGGATGCTCGTCTGATCAACATGACTGAAGAGCAATTCGATGCCGTGATTGATGTCAATCTGAAAGGTGTTTTTAACTGCACACAAGCAGTTGCTCCACATATGTTGAAGGTTGGCAAAGGGTCTATTGTGAGTGCTTCAAGCGTTGTTGGTCTTTATGGTAATTTTGGACAAACCAATTATGCAGCTACTAAGTTTGGGGTAGTCGGCTTAACCATGACTTGGGCGCGTGAGTTGGGTCCTAAGGGTATTCGGGTGAATGCGGTTTGCCCTGGTTTTGTGGAGACTGGTATCTTGGCAACTATTCCTGAGGATGTGCTAAAGGGTATGAAGGATCGATCTTGGTTGCGCCGTCTGGGTAAGCCAGAAGAGATGGCGAATGTTTATGCTTTTTTAGCCAGTGATGAATCAAGTTTTATCAATGGCATTGCACTTGAAGCCAGCGGCGGAATTTCTCTTTAATGCATTTGCTTTACGAAGAAGGTGGCGACATCAAGATCGCCACATTAATAACAACAGCAGGTGCTGAAACTGATCCTTTAGCTGTCGAGAGTCTGGGTGGCAAGCGCGGCAAACTCAAATCAAAAGATGTTTGGTTGCGCTTTCAGAACCCACCAACAATTTCCATAAGTGACTTTTTACCTCAAGCAAAAATTGTTTCCGATGAGATTGACTTGGATTTTGTTTGGGAATGCGCTGGTCCTGAAGAATTTCAGTTCTTAGATTTGGCTAAAGAGTATTTTGGTGAGTCTTCAACCCCTTTACAACAAACAGCTCTGGCGATTGCTTTACAGGGTGCACCCATTTATTTCCGTCGGAAGGGCCGTGGGCAGTTCATGCGTGCACCAGAAGATCAACTCAAGGCAGCACTTTTAGCAGTTGAGAAAAAGAAAGTAGAGTTGGCTAAGCAAGAACTATGGGAGGCAGCGCTACGTGATGGTAAGTTGCCCGAAGAAATCCATCCTCAGGTCAATGCCTTGTTATTTTCACCAGATAAAAATTCCACTGCCTATAAAGCTGTATACGCGGCATCGCAAGGCCTAAAGGGCGGCATCCCTGAATTATTTTTAAAGTGCGGTGTACTTGGCTCTGCCTTGGCTTATCACGAGGGTAGGTTTTTAAAAGAGTATTTTCCTAAGGGTGTTGACTTTAATGTCACGCTTCAGGCCAATGAGGAAGCTGATTGGCAGACCGCATTAAACCAATTGCCAGAAGCAAAAGTAAAAGCTTTCTCAATTGACGATGCTAGTACAACTGAAATTGATGATGCTTTTTCTGTAACGCCAGTTGTGAGCTCTCCAAATTGTTACCGTATTGGCATCCATATTGCTGCGCCTGCTTTAGCAATTGAGAAGGGCGGTGCTTTAGACCAAATTGCTCGACAAAGACTTTCTACCGTTTATTACCCGGGTGGCAAGATCACGATGTTGCCTGATCAGGTGATTGATATATTTTCATTACATGCCGCTAATCGAGGTATCAAGGATAAAGAAAGTGTTGTGAATGGTTCAAGTGACTTACCTCTTCGCCCAGCAGTTTCTTTGTATGTGACGATTGATGCTGAGGGTTTGCCAATTTTAGATGGTGAGCATGCCCCTATTACAAAGGTTGAGCGTGTGCCAATGGCTCATAACCTTCGTTTGGATGATCTAGAAGATTTGGTGACAGAGGAGTCTTTAGCGGATGTCTTAAATACCGCTGATTTACCTTATCAAAATGAACTAGCTGTTTTATGGCGTTCCGCCAAACAACTACATGCTCGTCGCCAAGAGCAGCGAGTTACTGATGGCTTGCGTGCTGAAGTATTAGGTTTGCCTGATCCTCAGGCATTAGCTAGAGACTTTAATTTTACGGTGACGAATGATGTGGTTGAAATTAAGCCTCGTCAAAGAGGCTCTGTTTTAGATTCGATCGTTGCTGAATGGATGATTTACTGCAATAGTACTTGGGGTAACCAGCTTGCAGATCATAGCGTTCCTGGTATTTACAGAACGCAAAAAGGTTGGGGGCCACAACGCACTAGGATGCAAACTTTACCTGGTCCCCATGAGGGTCTTGGTGTTGAAAATTATTCTTGGTGTACATCACCACTTCGTCGTTATGTTGATTTGGTCAATCAATGGCAATTAATTGCGATGGCTCAACATGGCGTCACTGCTAAATTGGTAGCACCATTTAAGCCCAAAGATGCTGATTTGATGGCTATTGCTGCTGACTTTGATGGTACTTATGCAGCTTATGGTGAGCATCAAAATCAGATGGAGCGATATTGGTGTTTCATGTATTTAAAGCAATTAGGTTTACCTTGGAAGGGTGTAGTAAGACACCTGAAGGAAGGGCAGGCTAGGGTTGAAGAAATTCCATTGCGTTTAAATGTTCCGGAGTTGTCTGAGCAGTTAAGAGGCGCTCGTGCCGAGGTAGAAGTTTTAGATATTGATTTTTTGTCCTTAGAGGCCAGTGTTCGTTATTTAGGAATGATTGATTCAGCAAATGACGCAGAAACGCTATTCCACAGCGAGACAGAAGCTGAAGGTGAACCTGAATCCATTACTGAAATAAATAAAGAAGATTTATCTCCCGATGCGCACCCAGGCTCTTCTCAGTAAATATGCCGTTATTGATTGGAAAAATTGGCAAAAGCCAATGGCTTACGCCATTGCTGTGTCAATTGTTTTGCACATTATTTTTTTGGCATTTAAGTGGCATGAAGATAGTGAAAATACCAAACGTTTAAAAACACCATTAAGTGTCGTTTTGGTTAATGCTAGAAGTGCTACACCTCCTGTTAATCCAAGGCGTTTAGCTCAGGAGGATTTAAATGGTGGCGTTGAACTAAAAGATGCACAAGCAGGTGCATTGCGCCGAGCTGATCCTAGTTTGGCAGAGAAGCTTGAAAAAATGGAGGCTGAGCAAAAGCGCTTACTTGCACAAATGAAGGCTGATAAAACTAATAGCGATAGCACGCTTAGTGGAAAAAAATCTGCTCAGCAAAATGAATCAAATCCTTTGGAAGCAGAGTTAACTAAACGCTTACAAAAGGATGGTCAAGTACCTCGGCGTGCTGTTGTTACAGCTACAAGTGCTAAAGCAGTTATTTTTGCTAACTATTACGATGCTATGCGCAAACAGATTGAAGCCTACGGCACGGTTCATTTCCCAAGAGTTCAAGGAAAAGCACTGTATGGAAGTTTGGTTGTTATGGTGAGTGTGGATCAACAGGGTCGATTATCAAAGGAGGGGGTAACAGTTATGAAAACCTCTGGGAATCAAGAGTTAGATCGTCAAGCCATAGCCATCATAAGATCTTCAGCCCCGTTTGGTCGGTTTACAGGTGCTATGCAGCAGCAGATCGATATCTTAGATTGGGTTTCTACTTTTGAATTTACCCGAGATGGTGCAGAATTGAAGTGAATTTAAAAAAGAGATATAGAGATTAGGCGATGGACACCACAAAGCACCAACTGAATCCGAAGGATCACCCAAGACTAGATGTCTATGGCGTAGTTGGTCATCCCATTGCTCATAGCCGGTCTCCCGTAATCCATCAATTTTTTGCAGAGCAAGTAAAAGACGCTATTTACTACGGCAGAATTTTTTCTGAACTTGATGCATTTAAAGAAACCGTTACTCAGTTTTTTGAGCGTGGCGGTAAGGGCTTGAACATTACTGTCCCATTTAAATTAGAAGCTTTTGAATTAGCTCAAAAACGAACAGCTCGTGCTGAGATAGCCAAAGCTGCCAATGTTCTTTGGTTAAAAGATGGCATTCTTTGGTGTGATAACACCGACGGTATTGGTTTTGTGAGAGATTTAGAAAAACTTTTACACCAACAAAATATTAAGCTGGCAACAGCTAAAGTATTGATCTTGGGTGCGGGCGGTGCAGCCCAAGGGGTGATTGCCCCTTTGATGAATTTAGGCATTACTGATATTTTTATGGCTAATCGAACCTATGTCAAAGCGCAAGAGTTAGCAAAACAGTTTCAAGGTCTTCAACCGATATCTATAGAAGAACTAGAGCATCAGTCCTCTCAATTTGATTTAATACTCAATGCAACAGCAACAGGGTTAGGTGACTCTTCCCCAATTGGTTTGGACTTACTAAAGCAAATTACGCACTCTAAAACTATTGCATACGACATGGTTTACGGTAAAGAAACAAAATTCCTCAGAGATGCAGAAAGCTTGGGTTTATTGGCTATTGATGGTTTGGGTATGTTGGTAGAGCAAGCGGCTGATGCTTTTATCACCTGGAGAAATCCTTCGCAAGCATTAGATATACAAGGCGCTTTAAATGCTGTCCGTGCCAGTTATAAAACATGATCAAGTCAGTATTTAAGTAACACAACTAATTCTATAAAAATGAAATTTCTACGCTATTTCATATCAGTCATCGTCATAAGTATTTTGGCATTACAGTTATTTTTCTTTGTCCAGATATTGGTTTGGCGTTGGGTCAACCCTGCGATGACATCTTTTCAGTTAGCAGAGCGGCATCGCATTTGTGGCTGGAGTGTTCCGTACATTCATGGTTGTGGGCTAAAACGTGAATGGGTGGAGTTCAAAAAAATATCACCTTACCTCAAGCGTGCAATCACAATTAGTGAGGATAGTGACTTTTACAGTCATATTGGTTTTGAGCCGCAAGCCATGAAAGATGCTTGGAATCGCAATCAAAAGAATACTAAGCACCTACGGGGTGGATCTACCATTACCCAACAATTGGCTAAAAACTTATTTCTATCTGGTGAGAAAAATTATCTCCGCAAAGCGCAGGAGTTCTTAATCACAGGCATGTTAGAAATAGCTTTGCCTAAAGAACGCATTTTTGAGATTTACCTGAATCATGTCGAGTGGGGCGAAGGTGTTTTTGGCATTAGTGCAGCAGCTCAACACTATTTTTCATTAAAACCTCATCAGCTATCTATTGAGGAAGCTGCCTCATTAGCGGCAGCTCTTCCAGCACCTAAGTGCTATGACAACGTCAAGTATTGCTCAACAGCCAGGGTTAATTTCCCAGCCAGGATTGATTTCATTCTTGAGAGAATGAATAAGTAATTTAATTACTTAAAAGTCGAGTTAATTGACTAAGGGCAAATTCACTTGCCGCATCTCTAATCTCTGATCGATTACCGGTGAATAACTTGGTTTCTGAGATAACTTGATCATTATCTAAAATCCACGCAAAGCAAACTGTGCCAACTGGTTTTTCTTTGGTGCCGCCTGTTGGACCTGCAATGCCAGTAATCGATAATGCAATATTAGAATTACTAGATTGTTTGGCTCCAACTACCATTGCTTTCGCAACTTGAGTGCTCACCGCGCCATGATCTTGAATCAAATGTGCATCAACACCAATATCTTCTGATTTGGCATTATTGCTATAAGTGACGTAACCGCGCTCAAACCACTCACTTGAACCTGCTAAAGCGGTTAACCTGGCGGCCACCAAGCCGCCTGTGCAAGATTCTGCTGTGCTTAAGCGCCATTGATTCTTTAAAAGAATCTTAGCTAATTCCTCTACCTGAGAGTTATCGTTGAGGGGCTTCAAAATAATTAACTCATCACCAAATCCGAGAGCCAATGGCAATCACTAAAAGAGTCGCTAGCGCAGCTGCTAAGTCATCAATCATGACGCCAAAACCTCTGATGATCCATGAAGGAATTTTTCTGGGTTGATCTAAGCGTTCAACTTTTGGTTCCCATTTTTTGAAGTATTGATCAATGGATTTGATGGGCCCTGGTTTAACAGCATCAAAAAATCTAAAAAGTAAAAAAGCAACAATTTGGCCACCAATACCAGTTGGCATGATGATGAAAAGAATTAACCAAAAGGCAACAAACTCATCCCAAACAATGCCACCGTGATCAGGCACACCTAATTCTTCACCAACCTTCCCACAAATCCAAATACCTCCAATGGCGCTGATGACAATCACTGCGGCAATCGTATTGCTTGCTAAAAAAGCATCAAGTAATAAATAAATAGCCCAGGCGTAAAGAGTACCAATCGTGCCAGGTGCCATGATCGATAAACCAGACCCAAAACCAAAGGCCAGAGCTCTTTCTGGTTTAGACCAAATCCAAGCTGCTTGTGGAATTATTTTCATAGAGGTATGTTGGAAGGTGCTACCTGAAACTATTTAGCTGCGCGAAGAGCATCGCGTGTCGTAATAGCAACTTTTCTGGCAGCATCAGCAAAGTCACTATCTTTGCTAGCGTACAAAATCGCTCTAGAAGAATTAATGACCATCCCAGTGCCTGATGCATTTTTAATAGCGCCAGCTTGAACTGTTGCGGGGATATCACCACCTTGCGCACCAATGCCGGGAATTAATAAAGGCATGTCACCCACAATGGATCTAACCTTGGCAATCTCATTTGGAAAAGTTGCACCAACCACGAGGCCTAATTGACCTGTTTTATTCCATTGACTCGCAGACAGACGAGCAACTCTCTCATAGAGCAATTCTTTTGCGTTCGAATTCTGCTCATTGACTTCTAAAAATTGGAGATCTGAGCCGCCCGGATTGGATGTGCGGCACAACACAATCACACCCTTGTTGGGATACTTAAGATAGGGCTCAATGGAGTCAAAGCCCATATATGGATTAACTGTTACCGCATCCGCTTGATAGCGTTCATATGCCTCAATGGCATATTGCTGGGCAGTACTGCCAATGTCACCGCGCTTAGAATCTAAAATAACTGGAACTTGCGGGTGCTGACGATGAATGTAGTCAATTAACTGAACCAATTGATCTTCGGCACCCTGAGATGCGAAATAAGCAATTTGTGGCTTAAATGCACAAACCACATCAGCTGTAGCATCCACGATGGCACGACAAAAGGACAGAATGGCACCACCTTCACCTCTTAATGAGGCTGGGAACTGCTTAGGATCGGGATCTAAGCCAACGCACAACATGCTGTCCTGCGAAGACCATGCGGCGTTTAACTGTTCAGTAAAAAGTGGTCGGTTTTTCATGGTTATTTCATTATTTTTTCATACAATCTCGTTAATATCTCATGGAAATCCAAAGAGAATTCAAAAGGAAGCTTTAGTTTTTTCAGACTATAGGATAAACTCCGCGAACCCCTGTGGCTAACTCCTCAACATAAATAGTTGAAAAATAAGATCGGAGCCCCGTCATGATCAACCTATTCGTACTACAAAAAGGTCGCCTCTCGCAAGAACAGGTCGATGATCGTCAAGAATTACTCAAGCACCACAACCCTATATGGATTGATGTTGTAGATCCTGAAGAAGAAGAGCTTCAATGGATTAAAGAGGCTTTTGGCGTTTCTCTTCCAGAGCTTGAAGATTTAGGTGATTTGGAAGCATCTGCTCGTTATTTCGAGGCAGAAGATGGCCACTTACACATTCGTACCGATTTCATTTTGGACGATGATGAAAACCCACGTAACGTGCGTGTGGCCTTTGTTTTAACTGACAACATACTGTTTTCTATTCACGAACAAGATTTACCGGTTTTTCGTTTAGTGAGACTGCGCGCACGCTTGCGCCCTGGATCAGTTAGAAACGCTAAAGATGTTTTATTAGATTTGTATTCAACAGATGCTGAATATTCCGCTGATGCTTTGGAAGAGGTTTATGAAAACCTGGAAGAAGCAGGTAAACGTGTTTTGTCACAGGATGTGACGGATACCGATGCCGCCGGCGTTTTGGAGACGATTGCAAAAGAAGAAGATTTGAATGGGCGTATTCGTCGTAACGTCATGGATACACGCCGCGCTCTGTCTTTCTTAATGCGTAGCAAGTTGCTATCAGATGAGCAGCAAGAAGAGGCTCGTCAAATTTTGCGAGATATTGATTCTTTAGAGAACCATACAGCGTTCTTATTCGATAAGATCAACTTCTTGATGGATGCCACAGTTGGTTTTATTAATATCAACCAGAACAAGATTATTAAGATCTTCTCGGTTGTTTCTGTTGCCTTGATGCCACCAACGCTCTTAGCAAGTATCTGGGGTATGAACTTTAGACATATGCCAGAACTTGGTTCAACCATTGGATATCCATTTGCTATTGGCATCATGCTGATTTCAGCTTTGATACCTTTAGTCTATTTCCGTAAAAAAGGTTGGATGAAGTAAATCTAATTGGGTGTTTTGAAATGGTCAAATGATTGGAGATATTGCTTACTTAATTCTGTAGGCAATATTTGACCAGCATCATCTAACAAGTTAATTAGATTTGGGGCCGAAGGAGTAATAACTCCAATCTTTGTTAGGCTCAAATCAAGATCCTTTGAGATACTCTGAATCTTTTCTCGATGACTGATTGGCGCTGTAAAGCAAATCTCATAATCATCCCCTCCCATCAGCGTACATAGGCGCTTAAGTTCAAGTGTTTGATTCCCTAAAGTACTTGAGCATGGTATTTGATCGATATATATTTCTGCGCCTACTTCTGACATTTTTAAAATGTGGAAAAGATCTCCTAATAAACCATCAGAAATATCAATCGCAGCATTGGCAACACCAAGAAGCCTTTGCCCAAGAGTTACTCTAGGTGTGGGGGCATGCATGCGCGGCGCAACTAAAGCGAACTCTTTGGAATCAATAATCCATTCTTGTCGAATACTGCCTAGGGCTAAGCGAGCATCACCCAAAGTGTTAGATATCCAAATATCATCACCCAACTTTGCATTTGAGCGTTTGAGAGATTTTGTAGCATCGACTTGCCCAAAGATGGTGATACTAATGGTCAGAGGGCCTGCTGTCGTGTCCCCACCAATGAGAGGGCAGTGGTGCTCATCTGCTAAGGCTAACAAACCTGCAGAAAACTCGTCCAACCATTTTGTATTGACCTCCGGCATGGCAATTGCTAAGGTAAACGCGACTGGTTTTGCGCCCATGGCAGCTAGATCGGATAAATTAACCGCTAAACATTTGTGTCCCAAAGAGAAGGGGTCTGCGCCTGGTAAAAAGTGTCGACCTTCGATCAACATATCTGTGCTTACAGCCAAATCACCGACTTGATCTTTTGCACTGCAAGAAATGAGAGCGCAATCATCGCCAATACCTAAAAGAACGTTTGGATAGGCATTATTGGTAGCGCGCTTAAAAAAGCGCTCAATTAAGTCAAATTCGCTAAGAGTGTTCAAGTTAAGACCTTGCTTATTCATAGCTTTATTGTAGGGTTAAATCCTTGCGAGTGAGTCGGAATAGCAATCAATAAATAAGAATAGGGACCTGAACAGGAATAGAATCTATGAATAAACAAATAATTGATAAAAATATTAGATCAATTGATTTGAAAAAAGACATAACAAAAAGATCCAAGCACAGACAACTAAAAAATGACAACTGATAAAAATCCTGAAAATACAAGTGAGCAACAAAAAGCAGATTTTCGTAAAGCGGCACTTGAATACCATGAATTTCCAACTCCCGGAAAAATTGCGATTGCGGCAACTAAGCAATTAACAAATCAGCGAGACTTGGCCCTTGCTTATTCGCCAGGCGTTGCAGCGGCTTGTGAAGAGATTGTGAAGGACCCTACGAATGCTTTCCGTTACACCTCTCGCGGCAACCTAGTCGGAGTTGTTACTAATGGCACTGCAGTATTGGGTCTTGGAGATATTGGACCATTAGCTAGCAAGCCAGTGATGGAAGGTAAGGGCGTTTTATTCAAAAAGTTTGCTGGTATTGATGTATTCGATATTGAGATCAACGAAAAAGATCCAGATAAGTTAATCGAAATCATTGCTTCATTGGAGCCGACTTTTGGTGGTATCAATCTAGAAGATATTAAAGCGCCGGATTGTTTTTATATTGAGCGTAAGTTGCGCGAGCGCATGAAGATCCCAGTCTTCCATGATGATCAACACGGTACAGCGATTGTTGTGGGTGCCGCCATCATGAACGGTTTAAAAGTGGTTGGCAAAGATCTCAAAAAAGTTAAGTTAGTGACTTCTGGCGCTGGTGCAGCTGCACTAGCCTGTCTAGATCTTTTGGTTGATCTTGGAATGCCAATTGAAAATATTTGGGTCACTGATTTAGCCGGTGTGGTTTACATAGGACGCAAGGAACTAATGGACCCTGATAAGGATCCGTTTGCTAAAGAAACTAAGCAGCGCACATTAGCTGAAGTCATCGAGGGCGCCGACGTATTCTTGGGATTATCTGCTGGCGGTGTTTTAAAGCCCGAGATGGTTGCAAAGATGGCGGGCAAACCTTTGGTTTTTGCTTTAGCAAATCCAACGCCTGAGATTCTTCCAGAAGAAGTCAAGGCTGTGCGTGATGATGCCATCATCGCAACAGGCCGTACTGATTATCCGAATCAAGTGAATAACGTTCTTTGCTTTCCGTTTATTTTCCGTGGTGCATTGGATGTGGGTGCCACAACCATCACTCGCGAAATGGAAATTGCTGCAGTGACCGCAGTGGCAGAGCTTGCACAGGTTGAGCAAAGTGATGTGGTTGCGTCTGCTTATGGTGCGAATAATCTTTCTTTTGGCCCTGAGTATCTAATTCCAAAACCATTTGACCCACGTTTGATAACGATCATTGCTCCAGCCGTTGCAAAAGCTGCGATGGAGTCAGGTGTGGCAACGCGACCAATCAAGGACTTTACAGCTTATAAAGCTCAGTTGCAGCAATTTGTTTATCACTCTGGCACTTTGATGAAGCCACTATTTTCTGTGGCTAAAAAAGTACCAATGTCTAAGAAGCGCATTGTGTTCTGTGAAGGTGAGGATGAGAGAGTATTGCGCGCTGTCCAAGTGCTTCTTGATGAAAAAATTGCCAACCCAATTTTAATTGGTCGTCCATCTGTGATTGCTCGCCGTATTGAGCGATTTGGTTTGCGTATGGTGCCAGGTGTTGATATTGAGATTTGTAATCCGGAGCAAGATGATCGCTTCCGAGATTATTGGCAAACCTATCACCGCCTCACTGAGCGTGCTGGTGTGACCGAATCTTATGCCCGTTTAGAGGTTCGCCGTCGTAACACTTTGATTGGTTCTTTGATGGTTCATAAAGGTCAGGCAGATGGTCTGATCTGTGGCACGATTGGTCAGACAGGCGCTCATCTCCATTACATTGATCAAGTGATTGGTCATAAGCTGGGTGCCAAGATTTATGGTGCGATGAATGGTCTTGTTTTGCCAGGTCGTCAATTATTCTTAGTTGATACGCACATCAATATTGATCCAACTGCTGAAGAGTTAGCTGAATTAACGATTTTGGCGGCACAAGAGTTACGTTACTTAGGCATTAATCCCAAAGTTGCTTTGTTATCACACTCTAACTTTGGTTCAAGCCAAGCAGCATCTGCACAAAAAATGCGAGACACCCTAGCGATCTTGAAAGTAAAGGCCCCAGAACTTGAGGTGGATGGTGAAATGCATGGTGATTGCGCTTTAGATGCAGAATTACGTAAAACCACCATGCCAGAATCGACTTTAGTGGGAGATGCCAATCTTTTGGTCTTGCCAAATATCGATGCAGCCAATATTTCTTATAACCTATTGAAGGTAGCTGCTGGTAACGGCGTTGCCATTGGACCAATTCTTTTGGGAGCCGCCAAGCCTGTGCATATTTTGACGCCGTCAGCCACTTCGAGACGTATTGTGAATATGACAACCCTAGCTGTGGTGGAGGCTGCACAACAAAAATAGACTCAAATTTTAGTAGTTAGCGTGCGCTCACATATTTTAATTTATATATAAAACAATGGCTTACTAAAAATAAGCCATTTCATCACTTGTTTTCAGAGCCCAAAAAGGGTACCCTTCCCTCATTATGGTGATGAATATTTCTGAAAACAACCTCTATGGCCAGACCGTTCTGGGAGCTTCTGCGTCATCTACAGTAGTAACAACTGGTTCTAGACTAAAGCCAACTTCGACTTGGAGAGCTGCTTTAGCAGCTCGTGAAGCTGGCCCTACTGCTGCATTACGCGCTGTTCGAACAAATATTGTTCAGTCTATCCGAGCTTTCCGTACTGAAGATTTAATGGAGGCTGCTGGAGAATTAGGTCAACATTTCATTTACGCCAGTTGTGCCCATGCGATAACCAAGTCTGAAGTTTTAGAGTCCATTGCTAACGGTTTGCATTTTCCTAGACCGCAGGCGAAGAACTTTGATAATTTATTGAATTCTTTAACAACCCTAGTGGATCGCTCTGGTCCACAACCTGGTTTTGTGATTGTTTTAGAGGGTTTGCCTTGTACGCACAAGTTTGACAAAGAAGCTCGTGAAACATTATTAGATGTATTCCGTGATGCTGTTGAATTCTGGGCTGATCGTCGCGTATCCTGCCGTATTTTTTATTCTTTCGCCTAAAAAATCTCTTTAGAATATTTTAAATATCTAAAAAACCGCTCTCAACTCAGAGCGGTTTTTTTATGCCTTGCTTAAGAAGCTTTTTTAGAACTGATTCCAAACTGTATGAATCGTCGACAGCGCAACTATGCCAGCGGTTTCTGTTCTTAAAATTCGATATCCCATCGAGACAGGAATAAAGCCCGCGCGCTTAGCTTGCTCTTCTTCGGATTCACTTAAACCGCCCTCTGGCCCAATGAGAAGGGTTAGAGCCTGGGGTGTGCAACGCTTGAGAACACTTAACAAGCTTGCATCAGCTCTCGGTGAGAGCATCAAGCGCAAGCTTTGTTCGTGAGGATTAAGACTAGATAACCACAAAGGTAAATTTTGGATGGGACCAAGAGTCGGTATGACTGTTCTGCCTGATTGCTCAGAGCCTGCCACTAAAATGCCTTGCCAATGTAAAGTTTTCTTAGATGCTCTCTCGCCATCTAAGCGAACCACAGAGCGCTCCGTGTGAAGAGGAATGACTTGAGAGATACCTAATTCGACTGATTTCTCAATCAACCAGTCCATTTTGTCGCTACTGGCCATACCTTGAGCAAGAGTGATTGGTGTTTTTGTTTCGGAGCGAAGATTTTTTTGGATTTCAGACAAGCGCACTGCTGCAGACTTCTTATCCATAGTAGTTAAGACCGCATTGGCACTCAACCCCTGCCCATCAAAGACTTTAAAGCTTTCACCAACCTGGATTCTGCGAACTCTTAAATGGTGGGCTAGCTTGATATCTAGGATGAGTTCATCGGTGATATCGAGGCTTTGCTGGGGCCATGGGCCAGGTAGATAAAAATGTGACATAAAACAATCATAAGGTATCTGGCCGCAATGATAAAATGTTGTTCTTTGAAGGATTCGGCCTTATATGCTGTTTTTCAGTGGAATAGGGCCTTATTCGAACTCACGCCGCAGGGAAAATAATGTCGTCTAAGCAAACCAATATGGCTAACGCAATCCGCGCTCTAGCAATGGATGCAGTTCAACAAGCTAACTCTGGCCACCCTGGTATGCCCATGGGTATGGCTGATATTGCGGTAGGTCTTTGGGGGGAACATCTCCAACATAATCCTAAAAATCCGCTTTGGATGAATCGCGACCGTTTCGTTTTATCAAATGGCCACGGCTCTATGTTGCTTTACGCTCTTTTGCATTTGACTGGCTACGACTTACCGATGCAAGAGTTGAAGAATTTCCGTCAGTTGCACAGTAAAACAGCAGGTCATCCTGAGTACGGTATTACGCCTGGTGTTGAAACAACGACAGGTCCTTTAGGTCAGGGTATTACTAATGCCGTAGGCATGGCTTTGGCTGAGAAATTATTAGCTCAAGAATTTAACAAGCCAGGTTTAGATATTGTTGATCATCACACCTATGTATTCCTAGGAGATGGTTGCTTGATGGAAGGTATCAGTCACGAAGCTTGTTCATTGGCAGGCACTTTGAAGTTAAATAAATTAATTGCTTTGTGGGATGACAACGGTATCTCAATTGATGGCAAAGTTATTAACTGGTTTGCAGAGGACACCCCTAAGCGATTTGAAGCTTATGGATGGAATGTCATTCGTGATGTAAATGGTCATGACGCTAATGCAGTAGCTGCCGCAATCGCTAAAGGTAAGAAAAGTGATAAGCCAACATTTATTTGTTGCAAGACATCGATTGGTCAGGGTTCACCTAATTTAGCTGGAACAGATAAAGTACACGGCGCACCTTTGGGTGCAACAGAGATCGCTGCGACGCGCGCTGCGATCGGTTGGACTCACCCACCATTTGAGATTCCTCATGATGTTTATGACGCATGGGATGCCAAGCGCAAAGGTGCAGCAAGCGAAGCGGAGTGGAATAGCAAATTTAGTGCTTATCGCTCTACCTACCCTCATGAAGCAAAAGAATTTGAGCGCCGTATGCTTGGCGAGTTGCCTGGTAATTTTGACAAAACAGTAGAAGCTTATCTAGATAACTGCGCCACAAAAGCAGAAACCATTGCAACGCGTAAAGCTAGCCAGAATGCGATTGAAGCTTTGGCACCAGTATTGCCGGAGTTCATGGGCGGTTCAGCAGACTTAACGGGATCTAACTTAACTAACTGGTCAACATGCAAAGCGGTGCGTGCTGATCAGTGGGGTAATCACATCAACTATGGTGTGCGTGAGTTTGGTATGAGTGCCATCATGAACGGTATTGCTTTGCACGGTGGTTACATTCCATTTGGTGCAACATTTTTAACTTTCTCAGATTACAGCCGCAATGCTTTACGCATGGCAGCACTGATGAAGATTCGTAGTATCTTTGTATTTACACATGACTCAATTGGTTTGGGTGAAGATGGGCCCACCCATCAGTCAGTGGAACATGTGGCTAGCTTGCGTTTAATTCCTAATATGGATGTATGGCGTCCGTGCGATACCACTGAAAGTGCCGTAGCTTGGGCTGCAGCTGTGAAGCGCCACAACGGCCCATCTAGTCTTATTTTTAGTCGTCAAAATTGTCCGTTTGTTAAGCGTGATGTCAAGCAAACGCAAGCCATTTATAAAGGTGGCTATGTGATGCGTGATGATAAAAACGCACAAGCTGTATTGATAGCCACTGGCTCTGAAGTGGCGATTGCATTAGATACTGCCGAGTTACTTAAAAAAGAAGGTATTGCAGTAAGAATTGTTTCAATGCCTTCAACCAGCGTTTTTGATAAACAAAGTAAAGCTTATAAAGATTCAGTATTACCAGAAGGTTTGCCACGTATTGCAATTGAAGCCGGTGTGACAGATTACTGGTGGAAGTACGCCTGTTCAGCGGTGCACGGTGTTGATACATTTGGCGAGTCTGCTCCAGCAGGAGTGCTTTATAAGCACTTTGGTTTGACGGCTGAAGCTGTAGCTAAAACAGTTCGTCAATGCATATAAAAATAAATAAACACTGGAACAGAATTTAATTAGAGGGAGTTGGGGATGACAATCAAGGTTGCTATTAACGGGTATGGTCGTATTGGTCGTATGGTGGTTCGCGCTATCTATGAAGAAAAGCGTGATGACATCAAGGTAGTTGCGATCAATGGTTTAGGTGGTATTGATATCAATGCACACTTAACTCAATACGACTCTGCCCATGGCCGCTTCCCTGGTACCGTTACAGTTGACGGGGATCATCTGATCATCAATGGTGATCGCGTGAAGATGTTTTCAACCCGTAATCCTTTAGAGACTAATTGGAGTGATTATGGTGTTGATGTTGTTTTAGAGTGTTCAGGTGCTTTTACTTCAAAAGAAAAAGCGATGGTTCATATTCAGCAAGGTGCCAAGAAAGTAATTATTTCTGCACCAGGCGGTAAAGATGTGGATGCCACAATTGTTTACGGTGTCAATCATCAAGTTCTTAAATCAACGGATCAAGTTATCTCTAACGCCAGTTGCACAACCAACTGTTTAGCTCCTGTTGTGAAGCCGCTATTAGATTCAATCGGGATTGAATCAGGTTTGATGACAACTATTCATGCCTATACGAATGATCAAGTATTAACAGACGTTTATCACACTGATATGCGCCGTGCTCGTTCAGCAACGATGAGCATGATTCCAACCAAGACTGGTGCAGCTGCTGCAGTTGGTTTGGTATTGCCAGAATTACAAGGTAAGTTTGATGGTTTTGCGATGCGCGTTCCAACCATTAACGTTTCTGTGGTCGATTTAACTTTCACACCAACTAAAGCTACAACTGTGGAGCAAGTCAATGAAGTGATTAAGAAGGCCAGTGAAAGCGGCCCACTTAAAGGTATTTTGGGTTACAACACATTACCTTTGGTATCGATTGACTTCAATCATGACCCACGTCCAAGTATCTTTGATAGCACGCAAACGCGCGTATCAAAAGACGGTAAGTTAGTGAAGATTCTTTCTTGGTATGACAACGAGTGGGGTTACAGCTGCCAAATGCTGAATGCCACTAAAGCATTGATGGAAGCAAAATAAGTAATTCACTAATTACTTGTTGGCATTGAAAGAAAAGACCCTAATGGGTCTTTTTTATTCATATTAAAGAAATCTTTAATATGGCATTAAGTAATTAAAATTAATAAATCTTATTAAATACAATGGTTTAGTCCTAAATAAGACTTTATTTAGCTTTTTTCTTGTTCGGGCAGCTTTTCTTATTACAGCTACCGTAAATGGCTAAAGCATGATCAACGATCTCAAAACCAAGGTTTTTAGCGATATCTTGCTGCCTTTTCTCAATGGCGGGGTCTACAAACTCCTCAACGTGACCACAATCGACGCAAACGAGGTGATCGTGGTGATCACCCTCATTGAGCTCAAAAATCGCCTTACCCTCTGCTTTGCCTGATTCAAAATGATTACGTAAAAGTAGGCCAGCTTGTTCAAATTGGGTCAGAACACGGTAGACTGTCGCTAGTCCGACATCCATGCCTTCTGCAACCATGGCAAGATAGATATCCTCGGCGCTGAAGTGCTTGTGGCGGTTCTGATGAAAGAATTCCAGAATCTTCATCCGGGGTACAGTAACCTTGAGACCCATGTCTCTTAAATTATTTGGAGATATTGTGTTTGTCATAGCAGTAAAATCAATTTTTCTTATGATACGGCTTACCATGCAAATCTGCTTAAAAAACGTTAAAAACAACCCTGTATTCAAGGGCTTAGTCTGGAGTACATTGGCACTCCTGGGTACTAGCTTGACTGCTTGTAGTGGCCTGACGACCATTTCTGAGGGCAGTAAAAGCAAAATTGGTCAGGTTTTTAAGCCTTATCGCCCCGACATGGTTCAAGGAAACTTTATTTCTAAAGAACAACTTGATCGCATCAAAGTAGGTATGGACCGCGAAGAAATTAAAGTTATTTTGGGAACGCCATTGTTAAACAGCGCCATGCACCCTAATCGATGGGATTACGTTTTTGCATTCAAGCGTGGCGATACTCAATTAGTTGATCAGCGCCAGGTGACCTTGTATTTTGAAAAAGATCTCCTTAAACAGATGAAAGCAGATGCATTGCCTACTGAGTATGAGCTGATTGCTGAAATTGACGGCATCAAAGGTGAGCGCCGACCACAGCGTAAAGCAGTGACTAAAGAATTAGAAAGTGATCATAAGGCGCCGACTGTGCAAACAATACCTAACCCAACTCAAGGTATTGGTATCCCAGCTGGTGACACCAGAAATTAATCATAGTAATCACTAAAAATATTGAGATAGAAACAATGTCTACTTTGAAATTTGCTGTTGCAGGAGCATCGGGCCGTATGGGCCGCATGTTGATTGAAACTATTCTTAACACTCCTGATGCCAAATTAGTAGGCGCTTTGGATATGGTGGGTAGTTCTGCGATTGGTCAGGATCCAGCTAATTTTTTAGGTAAAGACACGGGCATCAAAATTACTGCCGATATCAAAGAAGGTTTAAAGGGCGCTGATTTCTTAATTGATTTCACAAGACCTGAAGGTACGTTGACACACTTGGCTATTGCGCAAGAGATGGGCGTCAAAATGATTATCGGTACGACTGGTTTTAATGATGAGCAAAAGACTGCTTTAAAGAAAGCCAGTGAAAAGCTAGCTATCGTTTTTGCTCCAAATATGAGTGTAGGTGTTAATGCCACTTTTAAATTATTAGAAGTAGCCGCAAAGATTTTGAACCAAGGTTATGACATTGAAATCGTTGAAGCGCATCACAAACACAAAGTTGATGCGCCATCAGGCACAGCCATTGGTATGGGCGAGGTGATTGCTAAAGCTTTGGGTAAAGAGCTAAAAGATTGTGCTGTTTATGCGCGTGAAGGTCATACCGGTGAGCGTGAAGGTGGAACCATTGGTTTTTCCACAATTCGTGGGGGAGACATCGTAGGTGATCACACGGTGATGTTCTGTGGTGATGGTGAGCGTATTGAAATCACTCACAAATCAGCTACACGGATGTCTTATGCTCAAGGCTCGGTCAGAGCAGGTCGTTTCTTAGCTAATCAAAAAACAGGCTTATTTGATATGCAAGATGTTTTAGGACTTAAAACCTTAAAAATCTAAAAAAGTAAAAATAAAAATTAAAATGTAAGGGTGTGTTTTGAGTTCAGAAGTTAATACAGTGAGTAAAGATTACGATCACCGCGCTATTGAAGCAGCTGCTAATGCGCAGTGGAAAGCAGGCGATGTTTATCGCGTTGAAGAAAACGCTAAAGATAAAAACGGTCAGCCTAAGAAAAAATATTACGCTTGTAGTATGTTGCCTTACCCATCTGGTAAGTTGCACATGGGCCATGTGCGGAACTACACCATCAATGACGTGATGACACGTCAATTACGCATGCAAGGCTATAACGTATTGATGCCCATGGGATGGGATGCATTTGGTATGCCAGCTGAAAATGCGGCATTAAACAACAATGTTCCGCCAGCTGCTTGGACCTACGACAACATTGCTTATATGAAAAAGCAAATGGATGCGATGGGTTTGGCCATTGATTGGTCAAGAGAAGTCGCTACCTGTAAACCTGAATACTACCGTTGGAACCAATGGATCTTTTTAAAGATGTTGGAAAAAGGTGTTGCTTATCGCAAGACTCAGGTGGTGAATTGGGATCCGATTGATCAAACTGTCTTAGCGAATGAGCAGGTGATTGATGGTCGTGGTTGGCGCTCTGGGGAGTTGGTGGAGAAGCGCGAGATTCCGGGCTATTACTTAAACATCACTTCTTATGCTGAAGAGTTATTAAGCGGTCTTGAAGGTTTGGGTTGGCCTGAGCGCGTGAAGCTCATGCAACAAAACTGGATTGGTAAGAGTTTTGGTGTGCGCTTTGCTTTTGCTCACGAGATTAAAGATGATGCTGGTCAATTAATTCAAGATGGCAAGATGTATGTGTTTACTACACGTGCTGATACGGTTATGGGCGTGACATTCTGTGCAGTGGCTGCTGAGCATCCTATTACAACACAAGCTGCCAAAAATAATCCTGCACTAGCTACTTTCATTGAGAAGTGCAAACGAGGCAGTGTGATTGAGGCTGACTTAGCGACTCAAGAAAAAGAAGGTATGCCAACTGGCTTAACTGTAAAGCATCCTTTGACTGGTCAAGATATTGAGGTCTGGGTGGGTAATTATGTCTTGATGAGTTATGGCGATGGTGCTGTGATGGGCGTGCCAGCTCATGATGAGCGCGATTTTTCATTTGCACTTAAGTACAACATACCTATTCAACAAGTGATGCAAATAGACGGCCAAAGTTTTGATGCAAAAGCTTGGCAAGAATGGTATGCCGATAAAGAAAAAGTGGTTGCTGTTAATAGTGGTAAATATGATGGGTTGAGTCATGCGCAGGCTGTTGATGCTGTAGCAACAGACTTGCAGCAATTGGGTATCGGTGAAAAGAAAACGACTTACCGTTTACGTGACTGGGGTATTTCTCGTCAGCGCTATTGGGGTACCCCCATTCCGATTATTCACTGTGACACTTGTGGTGAAGTACCTGTGCCAGAAAAAGATTTACCAGTTGTATTACCAGAAGATTGCGTACCAGATGGTTCTGGTAACCCGCTCAATAAACGTGAAGACTTTTTAAAGTGCTCCTGCCCTAAGTGTGGCAAACCAGCCCGGCGTGAAACTGACACGATGGATACTTTTGTTGATTCAAGTTGGTATTTCATGCGCTATACATGTTCAGATGCAACGAGCATGGTAGATGCACGCAATGATTACTGGATGCCAATGGATCAATACATTGGCGGTATTGAACATGCGATTCTTCATTTGTTATATGCCCGTTTCTGGACTAAGGTCATGCGTGATTTAGGTTTGGTGAAATTTGATGAGCCATTTATTAACTTGTTAACGCAGGGTATGGTTCTTAATGACACTTATTACATGGATGAACCTAATGGTCGTAAGACTTGGATCAATCCAGATGATGTACTTGTGGAAACCGATGATAAGGGTCGACCACTAAGCGCTAAACATAAAACAAGTGGCAAAGTTGTCCAAATTGGCGGTGTTGAGAAAATGGCCAAAAGTAAGAACAACGGTATTGATCCGCAATCGTTGATTGATCAATATGGGGCGGATACAGCTCGATTGTTCACGATGTTTGCTGCACCTCCTGAACAACAGCTAGAGTGGTCGAGCTCTGGCGTGGAGGGGGCTTCACGCTTCTTGCGTCGACTTTGGGTATATGGCGCTCATCATGCGCCAACTATTCAATCAGCTGCAACAAAATTACCAAGTCATTTATCGGAGGCTGATAAAGCGTTACGCTTGGAGCTTTATACAGTTTTAAAGCAAGCTAACTTTGACTATCAGCGCAAGCAATACAACACAGTTGTATCAGCAACGATGAAGATGTTAAATGCAGTTGAGCAAGCTAAGGATATTAGCCCTGAAGTGCGTCGTGAGACTTTAGGTATTTTGCTGAGAGTCTTATACCCCGTTGTGCCACACATCACATTTACGCTTTGGAACTTATCTGGCTTTAAAGATCAGTTGGGTGACTTATTAGATGCGCCATGGCCTGAAGTAGATGAATCCGCTCTCATTCAAAATGAGATTAACTTGATGATTCAAGTCAATGGCAAGTTGCGCGGTCAAATATTGGCGCCTGTCGACGCTGACAAAGCTAGTATTGAGTCTTTAGCGCTGGCTAGTGAAGCAGCGGTAAAGGCCATGGATGGAGCTCCTGCCAAGAAAGTGATTATTGTTCCTGGACGTTTGGTCAATATCGTTATCTGATCTTTGTCATTAATAGGTAGAATGTACCCAATATGAAAAAAACCACCAGCAATCATTCTGCAAGCCGTCGCTTATGGCTCGGTGGTGGTTTGTCATATTTAGCGTTGGCATCACTGGCCTCAACACTAGGTGCTTGTGGTTGGCGCCTGCGAGGTAAAGTTAATTTGCCGTATAAGTCCTTATTATTAGCTGGCACGATTACACCAGAGCTCAAAAATGATATTGAGATGCTCTTGCGCGTCAACGATATTGAGTTAGCTAAAACAGTCAAAGATGCTGAGCTGGTATTAGAAATTATTAGTGAGCAAAATGCTCGTCAAGTTTTGTCATACAACACGGCTGGTCAAATTACAGCTTATCGAATTATTTCAAGAGTGGTATTTAGAGCGTTTGATCCCACCAGTGGTTTAGAGGTTATGCCTGAGTCAGATATTTTCTTGACACGTGATATTGACTTTAATCAGTCGAATATTCAAGCGTTTGATCAGCAAGTAGCTGAATATGTCGCAGTTATGCGCATTGATATCGTCACTCAATTAATGCGTCGCTTGTCATCAATCAAGAAACTCCCAACAGAAGCGGATTTATTGAAGAAGAACTCTTCAACGATTCCATCAAATCCATCTGCAAAATCGTCAGCACCTGACTCTAAGAAGTAAAAAGAGGCACTATGCTTAAAGCGGATGCTTTTGAAGCACATTTAGCAGTTGCCAAAAAGAATGGCCCCTCTCCGCTTTACGTTCTAACTGGGGATGAGCCACTTTTAGTGATGGAGTTACAGGATCAACTCAGGGCGATGGTGCAAATGCATGGCCACACTGAACGCGAAATCATGATGCATGAAAAAGGCTTTGATTGGTCTGCGCTGATGAATGCTGGCCAAACCATGTCTTTATTCGGTGACAAGCGCTATGTTGAGTTGCGCATACCCACCGGTAAACCGGGTCGTGATGGTTCTGATGCTATTAAACAATTCTGTTCACAAATACAGACTCAGGTGAGCGCTAAAGATCCAGTAGATACAGTGACTTGTATTTTTCTACCAAGAGTTGATTTTCAGACGCAAAAATCAGCTTGGTTTACTGCTTTAGATGAGGCTGCGGTAGCGGTGAAGATTGATCCAATTGAGCGCTCTCTTTTACCTAACTGGATTGCCGCCCGATTAAAAAAACAAAATCAACAGGTTGAGGCCGGGGAATTGGGTCAGCGTGCTTTGCAATTTATGTCTAATCAGGTTGAAGGGAACTTAATTGCTGCTCATCAAGAGATCCAAAAGCTAGGCTTACTCTACCCAGAGGGCGTGCTCACAGAAGAAAACATCCGTGATGCTGTTCTCAATGTTGCTAGATATGATGTTTTCCAATTAACGGAATCATTGCTTGCTGGCGATCTAGCCAGATTCAATCGCATGGTGGATGGCTTGCAGGGTGAAGGCGAACCCTTAGTTTTAATTCTTTGGACGGTCACCGAAGAGGTTAGGTTGTTGAACCGTTTGCGCCAAGGTCTGGATCGCGGTGACAACTTACAGATGATGATGAAGATGAATCGTATCTGGGGTAATAAAGAACGTTTGATCCCTCAAGCGATGCAAAGACTGAGTACAGATCGATTACAAAAAGCTTTGTTAGTTATAGGTGGTCTTGATAAGCAATCAAAAGGCCTGCAACTGAATAAAGGATCGGGTCCGATCTTAGAAAAGCTCCCAAGTGATCCTTGGGATGGGTTAAGGATGTTAGGGCGTTTGTTCGTTTAATTCTAAAAGTATTAAAAGTTGCTTGGATGTCGCACTTTGCTGAGTGGAACCCACCCAATTACCCCCATAAAATTGATTTACACCCAATAAACCACCCATTTACACCCAGTTAATAAGTAATTTTCTTCGGGTACTTTAGATCAAATAGAAAGTCTGTAGCCATTTTTAGGGCTTGGTCATAGCTTGGGTTGTAATTGAGTGTTTCAATACTATTGAACTGTGCTGATAGGATTTCTCTTCTATCGTTCAATTGTTGAATAAATTGAATAGCGTTTTTAGTTAAAAACTTTTCTGCATTTCGAAGATCAGTTTCTTCTTTTTCTATTACTAAAGCTAAATCAAATAAATCTCTTGCTGTTGCGCGATCTCCTCTGAGCCAAAGTTTTTTGGCAACTATTTCGGCTCCTGTTTCAACATTAATTAATTCATTACCTATTGGCCATTCTTCATATCCTGGATTAGTTAAGTTAGGTGATGCAACAAAATCTATTTCACCTTCTGGTCTTATTAACTTTACATATGAACTTGAATCCTCAATGTAGTCATTGCTAATCTCTGCAGCTACGTCACTAAGTCTTGGAGATGCAAAGCCTAAATATTGTGGATCTGGAACAAAAATATCAATATCCTTACTGATTCTGTGTTGATAACGCAGCATTAATACAGTTCCACCACCAAATGTCCAAAATGGATTGGGATTGCCATGTTTTTTGATGTCGCCAATAATCTTGAGTGCATGTGGCAGTAATTTCTCCCAAACCCCATGAGGTAATAGTCGTTCCTTAGGGTTGATCATTGCCATGCCAATCTGGGAGATTTGAATGTGTTTGCCCAATTATAAATATGAGACCAAATTTTCTTGGGTGGAATTTTGTTACTCTCAGCAATCTCTTTTACTAGTAAGACGATTAATGAAAGTGGGAGCTCATCCACCAGAGTTGCAATATGAGGTAATGAGTTAGGTTGTATTTCCCCCGTTATTAACGATCTGACTAAATTTTCAGAAGAAATCTTTCTTTTATAACTCACGCTGACTGATTGGGTTGCCATTTCCACGGCATGTTTTTTAACAAATTGATCTTCAGTTTTGAGTTTGATATTCAGTAACTCAAGAAGTTTAAAAAGTTTTGCAGCCCCTATTTCGTTTAAAGAACCATGTTCTAAGTGATGAATGGTGGATCTTGATAACTCGCTGAGTTTGGCTAAGCGTTCTTGACTTAAGCCAAGCTCAATTCGTCTTTGGGCAACCTTTAGACCAATTTCAATGATGTTCATAAACCCTCCAATAATGTGTAGTATATTACACATTAAATTGAATGTCTGCTCAATAATCTATCTCTTTGAAAACATAGAGGAATTATTCCAAAGCCTCTAGATCAGTTAAAGTAATGCCTATGAGCACTCAAAACAACACAAATACTGACGTAGTTGCCCAAATCAGAGTTATTGGGCAAAAAGCAAGAACAGCTTCGCGAGCGATGGCTCGCGCCAGCACGGCCGTAAAAAATCAAGCTTTGATTCATTTGGCAGCATTAGTTAGAAAAAATGCAGATGCACTCAAATTAGTTAATGCGCAAGATGTGGCCAGAGCAAAAACGAATGGTCAAGACGCTGCTTTTATTGATCGCTTAACCCTCACTGATAAAACTATTGCCACCATGGCTGAAGGTCTTGAGCAAATTGCAAAGCTGTCTGACCCAATTGGTGAGATGAGCAATATTAAAAAAATGCCATCAGGTATTCAGGTGGGGCAAATGCGTGTGCCATTGGGTGTGATTGGCATCATTTATGAGTCGCGTCCTAATGTGACGATTGATGCTGCCGCTCTTTGCTTGAAGTCTGGTAATGCCACTATTTTGCGAGGCGGTTCAGAGGCGATTGACTCCAACACTGCTTTAGCCAAATTAATTCAAGAAAGCTTGTCTTTGGCAGGTTTGCCATCTGATGCAGTTCAAGTGGTTGAAACCACTGATCGTGCTGCCGTGGGCGCCATGATCACCATGAATGAATACATCGATGTGATCGTGCCACGTGGTGGTAAGAGTTTGATCGAGCGTTTAATGGCTGATGCCAGAGTGCCGATGATTAAACACTTGGATGGGATTTGTCATACATATATTGATGTGTTGGCAGACCCTGCCAAAGCCATCAAGGTTTGTGACAATGCTAAAACACAGCGCTATGCACCTTGCAATACCATGGAAACTTTACTGGTTCATGAGTCAATGATCAAAGATACCTTGTTACCTTTGTGCAAGATCTATCAAGACAAGGGTGTTGAGTTGCGCGTTTGTAAAAAAACTAAACAAGCACTGGAAACTGCGGGCATTAAGAATTTAGTAGACGCAACAGAAGAAGATTGGTCTACAGAGTATTTGGCGCCGATCTTGTCGATTAAGATAGTCTGCAATATCGATGAAGCGATGGATCATATTCAGCAATACGGCAGTCACCATACAGATTGCATCATCACAGAGGACTATTCAGCTGGTATGCGCTTCTTAAGGGAAGTAGATAGTGCTAGCGTCATGATCAACGCCAGCACTCGTTTTGCCGATGGCTTTGAGTATGGCTTAGGTGCTGAAATAGGCATCTCCAATGACAAGTTGCACGCCAGAGGACCTGTGGGTCTTGAAGGTTTAACTTCAATGAAATACATTGTGTTTGGGCAAGGCGAAATTAGAAATTAATTAAAAATGTAAACCTAAAGGGATGGTTGAGATGAATGATTCAGTCAATGTGGTGTTGGGCGGTGCTTATTTGTATATCAAGGCTATACATATTTTATTTGTAGCTTCTTGGTTTGCTGGCTTATTTTATTTGCCACGCATTTACGTCAATATGGCACAAGAAACTAACCCTCAAGTGCTTGAGCGCCTATTAGGTATGTCTCATCGTTTATATCGATTTATGACGATCTTGATGATTCCAGCAGTAGCAACTGGTTTGATTCTTTGGCAATACTACGGTGTTGGTAAAGGACCAGGCTCTGGTTGGATGCACGCCAAACTGTTATTGGTTTTCGTTATGTTGGGTTATCACCATGCTTGCGGTTCTCTTTATAAGAAATTCAAAGCTGGCAATAACCAACGTTCACATGTTTGGTACCGTTGGTTCAATGAAGTGCCTGTTGTCATCTTTTTGATTATTAGTATTTTGGTTGTTGTGAAACCTTTTTAATTAGTTAAGAGCAGTAGAAGTAAAAAGAATAAGAAAAAAGTAACAAGAATAAAAAATAAAAATAACTAAATATTGAAGGTTTTGCCATGAAGTTTTTTATCGTTTGCCCACGTGGGCTAGAGATTCCTTTAGCAGAAGAGCTAAAGGAAATCTCTGAGCGCTCAGAAGTTAAAGCTCTTGGCGCGTGGGTGATCGACCCCCCACCTTTAAATAACACTGGAGGTTTAGGTGTTGCGGGACCGATGTCTGTGGCATTGGCTATCAATTTACATTCTCGTATCGCCAGCCGTTGTTTGTTACTGATGACGCATGTGACTTACCGTAAAGAAGATGACATTTATAAAGCTGCGAGATCTTTGTCTTGGGAAGATTGGTTAACACCTGACCAAACCATGAGAGTAGATTTAACGGCCCACCGTTCACCATTAACGAGTTTGAATTTCGTTACTCTCAGAATTAAGGATGCTGTTTGTGATCGTCTAAGAGAGGTGAAGGGCGCTAGACCAAATATCGATACAGAGTTACCTGATATTCGAGTACAGGCCCACTTGACTGCAACACATGCCAGC
>Ga0164295_10000056_pt1 | contig 99389 bp, 85 predicted proteins | sample GEODES006metaG_FD_111798 | JGI IMG/M metagenome (GOLD analysis project Ga0164295, IMG submission 111798) | Oligotrophic lake water microbial communities from Sparkling Lake, Wisconsin, USA - GEODES006 metaG | ecosystem: Environmental > Aquatic > Freshwater > Lake | place: USA: Sparkling Lake...
CACCATAATAAAAAAAATCAGCTCCACTCTCGTTACCGTTAACATCTACTAGCTTTATTTCCAAGTTGTTTTCGTTAATATAATCAAGCAATTCAATATTTGCTTCGTAATAATCTTGGGGTGTTCCTCCCTTCATAATATTCGACTTCTTTGTTGTAGTAAGTTTTTCCGAACTTGCATGTATTTTGTTTCTATTTTTTTTAGTAGTCATTATATATATATAATTATATAATTATATAATTATATAATTAATAAAAGATTTATACCTAATTATAAACATTTAATTGCTATTATTTGGTTATTAATTTGCGAACTTTCATTAATTCAACAAATGGAATTGCTCCTTTGCTTGGTTTAAATAATGTGATTAATGCATTTCCTGTTAATAATAGTACTTCACGTAGTTCATCATTTTGTGTAAATTTTGCATATAGCGCCTTTTCTAATAATCCAGGTTCCATTTTTTTAAATTCTTCATCATTTATTAGTGTTGATTTTATAGATTTTTTGGCAAGTTGGCTTTCATAAAATTTTTGCGCTTCTTCTATATTAGAGCCATAAACTCCGTCTTTTTTAAACTTACTAATTATATCAGTTATTCCATTAAATCGGCTAGCTAACATATAATGTTTTACGCTTGTCCAATTAATTCCGTCTATTTTCAAATTTGTCACTAAAAAATCATTATCCAATTTTTTCCGCCATTCAGGGTATTTTTTCTTATTATTTAATTCGAGAACGTTTTTAGAAATCTTTAATTCTGGTTTAATTGTTTCACCGCTACCTTCGCCTACTTTTGCGTGTTTTGATTTATTGTATATTTGAATAACTATTGAATCATCATAATCTTGCGACTTAGGCTTTTTAGTATCCACTAATGTATCATAAGCACTCTTTTTACTAATACTAGTTGTTTCTACTCCGTGTTTATTTGCAAACATTTTAAAATCAGGAATTAATACATATAGTCCGGCGTTTTTCTCCATACATCGTTCTAAAATCAATTCTTTAATCTTATAAGGCACTTCGCTAAATGTAAGAGCTCCGCGTTTTAAATTTTTATCATAAGTAATTAATTTATAGTGATTGTTTTGAAAATAGTCGGCCATTATATAATATGACGGTTCAAAAATGCCACGTTCTTCTAATTTTATATCAGGACTAATGCATTGTAAAACGTGTTCTTTTTCGCCTTCAACAAAATGGTTTTGAGATAAAATTATAAATTTTACATTGTATATTCGTTCTAATGAGCTTAGTGCCCAATTATCCGCCCAATAAGCACCACCTACTTCTTTAATTACTTTCTTGAGGTCTTGTACACTATTTACATCTTTCATAAATTGAAACTCGTGCGCCAAATCTTCTAATTCTTTGCCTTTAGTGTTTATAGCAGTAAATGTGTTAAAATTGTCTTTGGCATCTTGAATTAGTTTGATTTTATCAGGACCATCGCTTGTTCCAGTAATCATCTTTTTTAAAGTGTTGTGTTTATGTTTATGCGTTTTTAACTGTTCTTGTGTTGTTTTCATATTATTATAATATAGGTCAAATAACTCCTTATAAGTTTGAAAAATGGTTTGGTCTACTTCATTTGCTAATTTTTCTCGAATAGATTTTACAGATGTTTCTATTTTAACCGTTTTCAAAGCATCGCGCAAAACCGCAAAAAAGCAGTCTCCTGCGCCTTCATTATCAACAATTTCATATTTATTACTTCTTAAGTATTTATTAACCCACAAGTCTTTAGGGTCTTCTTCATAATTCGCGATTTCATAATCGCTTTCTTCTTTACTTTGGCTAATTAAAGTCATTAAATTATAATTAATAGATGACTTGGCGCTAGCCTCGCTATTCGCCTCCTCCTCCTCTTCTTCTTCTTCTTCTTCTTCTTCATCTTCATCGTCTGTGCCCATAGAAGTGTTGGTATCGACTTCGCTAGGGGCATTAGACATTGTTTCAAAATCATCAATCAAATCATAATTGTTCATAATTAATGATTTGGAATATGGAAACATAATTGGGTCACTAAGTTTGTTTAAATCAATGTCCCCATTATGATCTAATAAAGAATTATAGTCACTATTATTTGTTTCATATATACCTATTTTAGACACAATTGAACTATTATTTACTAAATAGATGTTAAAAAATATAATTTTACTGTTTAAATGTTCGAAATTAGGAGCACCCAAAACAAATTTAATATGCTTATTATATATTTTTGCATTATACACGTATGCCTCTTTATCTAAATCTGATTTATCTATGTTATTTGTTACATTATAGCGAACCTCTTTTTTTAGATTTGAATTAATCATTATAATATATTATATATTATATATAACATATTTTTTATAACATATTTTTTATAACATATAAAACTTGAAAACTTAATTACAATACATATTTTTTATATTTGTCTTCAATATCCATTAGTTTGAATTTAATCTTATTTGTAAAATTTGCATATTTGCATTCATTGGATGCGAGTGTTTTAATAGTATTATATAAATGTAAACAATGATCTATTTTTTTCATTAGTGTTGGGTCTTTAAATAATTCATTGTAAATTAACATTAAAAACTCAAGTATGATTTCACAATAACTGTTATTTTTTTCTATTTTTAAATTAGTAATGAAAAAAGTATTAAAACGGCTTACAAATTCTTCAATTACATTACAATTAATAAATAACTGTTTAACATAGTCATTTTTGCCAGCTTCTAAGCCACCTTCTAATGATAACTGAAAATTAACAATTTTCTTATTAAAATTTATTATAAAAATAATGAAACATTTATATTTATCATTATTTTTGTTAATAGTATATTCATCGTCGTCTATATTATTTTTAATAATGTGCTCTATTTTTAACAGTTCGTCATATTTTTCTTTAAGTAAATTATATATATATATATTTTCAAAGTTAGAATCTTTAACATAATAATTAATTAACAATGCAAAAAGTAGATTAACATATATAGTGCTATAAGATAAATTATTATAACATATATGCTGTATAATGTAATTATCAATAATTATATTTTCTTCACTATTGTCATGCTCAATTAAATCATTGTAAATATTTAGAAATTCGGTTTCTAATTTGCTATAATTGGCAGGCGATAATTTGTTTAATATTATTTTAATGTTGCTTTTAATAGTGTCCAACTTGCTTTTATCTTCGGCGCATTTTTTTTTAGTGTTAACATAAGTGTTTTTGCTGGTTCTACTTAAAATAAAATTGTCTTTACCAAGGCTACTATTAGCGCTATAAGCGCTATTAGAGTTTATAGAATTAGCATCATATTTTTTAAACTTATTTTTCTTTTTAAATTTGTTATCGTTATCTAATTCAAAAGTATTTAATAATATATCATTATTAACATGCTCTAATACGCTATTTAATAAATCTAGAATAGCACTATCTAGTTTTTCGTGCTCTATTGATTTATAATAACTAGCAATAAATGATATGTCATAAATAATCATTAATAATGTTAATAATATTAAAATTTAATGTTATTCTTTTAATTATTTTCGTTATATTAATATTTATAAAGTATTTACTCTTTATAAATATATTATGGAACTAATTAGAACCTTAATAAGTTATTATGACAAAGGCGAATATAATACTAAAGATAAATATAGTGATGCATTTAAGTTACCTATAGAATATTTAGACGCAAATTCTTTATTTGTCATTAATAATAATATTATTAATGATTTAGAATTAGTGAAGGTTAATCCGGCTGCTAACGCTAGTTATCCTAGTGACGCTGCTAACGTTAGTATTAATAATTTATTAGATATTTCTAATGCTAATAATGCTAATAATGCTAATGATACTACTAATGCAAACTATAATTTATATTATCACGTTTTTGATCCTAAAACAATTTTCGAGAAAAATATTATTAATAAGTGGAGTAAATACTATACAAATAACACGGAATTTTTATCAGAAACTCAAGATTTGATTAAAAATTATAGTCCATTGAAAAAAGACGACTTTAATACAAATCCAACTCCAAATATATGCAAAAATACGACACTTTACAACAATTGTGAGCAAATTATATATGACAATGGATTTACAAGTAATTATCAATATATTGATATGCCAATATTACATAAATTTAATAATAACAGTGTTGTATTGCAAGCACTAAGCATTTATAATCTCTCAACCCCTGTTATAAGTTTAGCAATTCCAATCCTATTTTTACTATTACCGTTTTTTATAATCAAATTACAAGGACATAAAATTACACTAAAACTATATTTTAATCACTTAAAGTCCGTTTTTGCTAATCATATTATTGGTAAGCTATTTAGTTCGCTAAGCGAAACTAATTTGACAAATAAAATATATATATTTTTTAGTTTTGGATTTTATGTTTTTCAATTGTATTTGAACATAAATGGGTGTATTAAATATTTCCGTAATATTAAATATATGCACAATATTTTGCAAGATGTAAAATTATATATTTTGGATACTGTGAAGAGCTACGAACATTTTTTGAGTTTTACAAAAGATTATGTCCATTATAAAATATTTAATGAGCGCATTACAAAAAACATCGCAATTTTTAAATCTTACTTATGCGAATTAAAAAAATTAACTCCTTATTCTTTAAAAATGAATAAATTATTTGAACTTGGTCAATTAATGAAATGTTTCTATTTTTTAAATAGAAATGACAGTTTTATTAGAAGCTTATATTTCTCTTTTGGATTTAATGGTTATGTTAAAAATATTGAGTCACTACAAAAGTATATTAGCAATAAAGTTATGAACTATTGCACTTATAATAATAATAAGCCTACTAACTTTGACAATGCTTATTTTGCTAATTTAAATAATATTAAAACTATTAAAACTATTAAAAATAATGAAACTATTGAAACTGATGTAAAGCCTAAGCTTAAGCCTGTGAAGAATTCGTATAAGTTAGATAAAAATATAATCATTACGGGTCCAAATGCTTCTGGAAAAACTACACTATTAAAATCTACATTATTTAATATTATATTGTGTCAACAAATAGGATGTGGGTTTTTTGACGGCGCTTCTATTAAAGTATATGATTATATTCATTGTTATATTAACATTCCGGACACAGGAGGGCGTGACAGTTTATATCAAGCTGAAGCGCGACAATGTAAAAATATACTACAACTTATTGAGAACAATAAAGATAAAAATCATTTTTGCGTATTTGACGAGCTTTATAGTGGAACTAATCCAGATGAGGCAATAACTAGTGCTTATGGATACTTAAACCATTTAAATAAATTGAAAAATATCGATTATATGTTAACTACGCACTATAATAAATTATGCAAAAAATTAACTAAGCAAAACAATAATTTTTATATGAATGTTAAAACAAATGCAAGCGGAGATGACTTTGAGTATACGTATAAAATTAAAAAGGGTATTTCTAAGGTTAAAGGGGCATTAAAAGTTCTAAAAGATTTAGAATATCCGGATAATATTATAACAAATATGAAATAAAATAACAAATAAATAACAAATAAATAATATTTATTCGTTAAACAATACTTAAAATAATATAGTTAAACATTAATAATAATGTCAATCTTATTTAAATTCGTAGGTTCTAGTTTTTTATTAACATTTGGTATTATATTATTAGTATGCGGTTCAATTATGTTATATAGCTACCGTAGAATTAATCTATTAGAGCGAAGCGTAATTGAGCACGGGAAAATATTACAAAGCTTTATTTTAAATTACAATATTCAAATGCAAAGCATTAATTCTTTATATAGTAAAAATAAATTTGAAAATGAAGAAACTAAGCAAATAAAAAAAATTAATTTAGGCGATAAAATATATGTGTCTGAAGATGACTATTCTGAAAATGAATATATAGTAAATAATAATACAAATTCGCATGTAAGCAAAGCAAACCTAAGCAAAGCAAACCTAAGCAAAGCAAACATAAGCAAAGCAAATGATGATGACGAAGATGACGAAGATGACGAAGATGATAAAGACGAAGACGAAGCAAATGATGATGACGAAGATGACGAAGATGACGAAGATGATAAAGACGAAGATGAAGACGAAGAAGATGACGAAGACGAAGCAAACGATGATGACGAAGATGAAGACGATGATGACGAAGATGAAGACGATGATAAGGAAGCAAATGGCGAAGCAAATGAAGAGACTAAAGAAGAAGATTCTTTAGAAGAAGCTTCTTTAGAAAAACTATTAATATTAACTAAAAAAGAGTTTGAACAAAATCTAAAAGATTTAGGAGATTTTGAAGAGATTGATTTAAATAAACCTTATTTTTCAAATAGCGACGACGAAACATTTATTAAAAATTTGCCAGTAAATTTAGATACATTTAATATAGATTTAAACACTAATTCGAAAATTATTAATTTAAATACTATAGAAATTCCTGATCAAGAAACTGATGTTACTAGTGGTCTAGTTGATAGCGGAGTTACTAAGAAAAATTATTCAAAAATGAAAGTGGATGATTTAAAAACAATAGCTGTTACAAGAAATTTAATAGACAATGAAACAGCACAAAAAATGAAAAAAGCAGATTTAATTAAAATTATACAAAACGCATAAACAAACAAACATAACGTTTATTATTTATTAAAACAATAAACGTTAATTAAATAATAAATAATTTAATTATAAAATATAATAATTTTAATTATATATAATAATAATATGTCTTATGGTTCGTGTTCTAAGGGTACAAATAATATAAATACGAATTTTCCGCCTTTAATGGATGATACTAGACTATTTAGCGATTATTATTCGTCAGTATTAAACGATGAAATGCTTAAACGAAATAATAATATTAAAACTAATAGCGACTATAGGCATTATTTACAAGTTAATGCGCAATCTATTATAAGTAATAATCAATTACATTCGTGCAATGAATGCAGTGTGTGTCCGTATTATAGTAAAGCTAATTTAGAAATAAATAAAGCTACTCCATATATATTTGAACATACATTATCAAATATTAGACCATATGGTTATGAAACAAGCGATTTAAAAGATTTATATTTATCTAGGCAAAAGCTAGACTCTCAAAAGCATGTTACAAAATATGTTATAAAACCTAATTAATTTATTTATTTATTTATAATTTATTTATTTATAAATTATTTATTTATTTATGATTTATTTTATAATTATAAAATATTTTATTATATTATTATTATAAAATGAACTTTTTCGATGGGTTGATGTCTCCGCTAAGCAAAGATCATTGTATGTTGTTTTATTATTTAGGATTATTAACTTTATTGTTTGCCTTATTTGCTCTCGGTGGTTTTATAATGGGATTATTTAGAAAACGCTCAGGCTATGCAATGGGAGCATATGCTATGTCTTTCTTAAGTAACATATTAATGTATTACACATTAAGAATTTATTATTCAATATGTATTGTAACATTGCGCTAATAACTTTATAAGCTAAGCAGTTTTAAATGTTAATTTAATAAAAATAAATATAAAAATTTTATTATATTATATTATAAAATTTTTATTATATTATTATTATAAAATGAATTTTTTCGATAGTTTAATGGCGCCATTAGGCAAAAATTATTGTATGTTATTTTATGTTTTTGGAATATTTGGAGCACTGTTAGTTTTATTGAGTTTTGGCGGTTTAATGCTTGGACTATTTAGAAAAGACTCCGGATATGTAATGGGCACATATTTACTGGCTTTAACATATGCGCTATTTATCTATTATTTAAATAGAATACACTATAACATATGTAAAGCGGCATTACGCTAAATAGTATATAAGAAAACTATTTAAAGAAATGGCAACAAATTATATAACTAGCATTAATTTTAAGCTAAACATATTTTTTTATATTAATATAATAACATTATTAATATAATAATACTATGAAAATTTTAAGTATTGATATTGGTATTAAAAATTTGGCTTATGCTATTTTAGAGGTTACTAGTGCGAATACTAGTACTAGTGCGAATACTATTGTAACTGGCTCGCAAGATTTTACTATTATTAAATGGGATGTTATAAATCTGTGCAATAAGTTTATTCCATGCTCCACTAATAAGTGCTGTAAACAGGCTTGTTTTCATAAAAATGATACTTTTTATTGCAAAAATCACACAAAGAAGACCGAATATAGCTTACCTCTATGTAATATAAAAACATTACATAAACAGTCAGTAGCAAATCTCTCAACATTACTAGAAAAATACGATTTAAAAGTAGAAAAACCGATAAATAAATCTAGCTTAATAAAAACAATAGAAGAATATGCAAACACTACATGCTTTGAGGCTATTGAAACAATAAATGCTAATAATGTAAATCTCATCGATTTGGGTATAAGTCTTAAAAACGAACTCAATGAACTGTTTAATAGTTACGACCTTACTAGTATAGACCAAATTATAATCGAAAATCAAATTAGTCCTATTGCTAATAGAATGAAGTCGCTACAAGGTATGATTTCTCAATATTTTATTGATTGTAACAACCATAATATAGTATTCATTTCTGCAACAAATAAATTAAAAGCCTTTTTAAATAAAGATAAAGAACTAGATAAGCTAGATAAAGATAAAAAGATTTCCTATAACGAGAGAAAAAAACTAAGCATACTATATACAAAACAATTATTGGAAAACAAAAATATGTTGCCTGAGCTTACTTATTTTACCAAGCATTCAAAGAAAGACGATTTAGCGGATTGCTTGCTTCAAGGAATTTATTATTTAGATAATAAACAAGAAAGCATTAAACTATAATTATAGCTAATACAATATATATTATATATTGCGGAGTATTTAAAAATTAATCTTCTATTTAAAACATAATAGATTACATGAATATTGTTGAAATTGAGCCCGATTTTTTAAATATAGAAGATATTCAATTGCCTGAATTTAAAATTAGCGAACCTTACGAAGACCGCATTGAAGAACTTAGTTCAACTAGAAAATCTGCTAATTTTGGAGGTGGCATAGAATTATTGATGAATGAAAAAAATAAAGGTGATAAAAAGTTCTCATCTTCTATTGACATTGAAGACATTACAAATTTAGAAAATGAATTAAATGAGCTCTCTGATACTACTGACTATCATCAATCGACTAAGGAAAGTGCTAATAGTGCAAAAGTTAGCAATGAGAGTGCTAGTGCTAGTGCTAGTGCTAGCGCTAGCGCAGACAATGCTAGCACAAGTAAAGAAATTAAATATAAACAAGAGTCCGGCTCCGGAAGTGCGCAGAAAAAATCTATTTTTGGTGACCTTTTTGGTAGTTCCAAAAATAACGGTGCTCATATTAAGCCTGTTACAAAGAACAACGACACCGATAATATAAACCTTGGAAAATCTACAGCAAATATGAATGAAAATAAAACGTGGGATGGTTTTGGCAAATTTAATAATATTCCTGTTAATTTGGACAAAACACAGCAAAAACCCGAATTAACAAAAGAAGAGGAATTAAAAGAAAAATTCAAATATTTGCGAAAGCTAGATGAATTAGAAAAGAAAGGCGTCTCATTGAGCAAGCGTTACAATATGGACTCTGATTTAAATGAAATGATAGGTGAATATGAAACTATTATTGCGGAAAAAGAGAGAACAAATGCTATTAAATTTCAAGGAAAAATGATGATGGCGTGTATTACTGGTTTAGAATTTTTAAATACTAAATTCGACCCTTTTGACATTAAATTAGATGGCTGGGGTGAGCAAATAAATGAGAATATTGACGAATATGATGATATTTTTGCTGAATTGCACGAAAAATATAAATCGAAAGCTAAAATGTCTCCCGAGTTAAAATTATTATTTCAGCTAGGCGGTTCTGCTATGATGGTTCATATGTCAAATACGTTGTTCAAATCTTCTATGCCTGGTATGGATGATATTATGCGTCAAAATCCGGAGCTAATGAGGCAATTTACTCAAGCGGCGGTTAATACTATGGGACAAACAAAACCGGGTCTAGGCGGATTTATGAATGGACTATTTAATAATGGTGGAAGTGGGGCTAATCCCGGCTTTGGAGCTTCAATGCCTCCAAATATAAATTCTGGGCCTCCGCCTGCACCTATTGAAACAAAATTACCGGACCGCAGCCAAAGAATGCCTAATATTGTAAATCGCCCCGACATTAACGCAGCACGGGGTTCTAGTTTGGGCAATAATGAGGGCAATCCATATGACGAAGAACGTATAAAACGCCCCGAAATGAAAGGGCCCTCAACAGTGCCACAATCGAACCAAAATATTGCCTCACTATTAAGCGGACTAAAAACCAAACAAATAGATGTAAATGAAACTAAGAACAATGAGGCGAGCACAATTAGTGTTGAAGACTTAAAAGATTTGATGAGCGGTAAAATCCCTACTAAATCTAAACGGAAGCAAAGGAGTGACAAAAATATTGTGAGCTTAGATATTTGAAGCCCTATATCTTAAAAAAGAGAGAATAAAAAAAAGAGAGAATAAAAAAAAGAGAGAATAAAAAAAAGAGAGAATAAAAAAAAGAGAATATTAAATATATTTAAAATAATTTTATAAATATATTTAAAACTAAGGCGCTAACATATGGAATTTACTTGTGATTTTTGTAATAAGCAAATAACTGAAACCTGCACTTTATATTTTGGCTTTGATTGTTTGTGTTGTAGCAACTATTGTAGGTCGCAAGTTATTAGTATAAATTTACAAATTGACCCAACAATGAATAATCCACATACTTGGTTTATACATAAATTGAGAGCAAGAAAAATTAAACAAAAGCCATTAATTCCGAAAACCAAATCATTAATTGATTTATTAGGATATTTAAAACTTTAAATATCTGTTTTCAATTCAATGGGTTTTACTTTAATAATTGGACTTTTAGTATTAGTATTAGTATTATATTTAAGAATGCCATTATGCAATTTTTGTTTATAAGACAAGCAATCATAGGGCACTTTCTTATAAATAGTTGTCCTATCTTTAATAACAGCAATAGTGTACATTAATACCATTATATTATAAAATATTATAATTAAATATATTATAACATTATTTTTAAATAATTTTTAAATATTATATTATTATTTTTAAATAATATCTTATTAATAAGTTAAAATTATATTTAAATATATAATCATAACTAAAGTTATAATGAAATATTGTGAGGAAAATCAGTTTCAACCTAAAATGCTATGTAATAAAGGAAATATTTTATTAAGCGAAATAAGAATGCCTTTGTCCAATGCTAGTGTATTTAATTTACAATTTGAGTTAAATAATTTGGATACAACTAAAGTAAATAGCGATTTACTTTTGACCACACAATTATATAATTTACTTGAAAAGGTAAATGTAGACTTAATTGAAAAGATTCATATATTAAATAGTCTAGATAATGTAGATAGTTTAGAAACGGATATATGCATAGTAATGAAACAAATTGCAAAGGAAGTTGGTATTAAGAAAAAATATATTTTATTTAGATCTACAAAATATTTGAATAAGTTGAATAATAGTATTACTTATTATAATAAGGATTTAATATATGAACATAAAGATTTAATAGAAGACTATTTAAAAACATTACATTTAGATAATAACAATTATGAAGCATTAACGTTTAACTTTGGAAAAACCATTATTACTTTAAGTAATACTAATGAAAATATTGTTAATCTTAAATTTTCTGTAGATTTTCAAATAACAATGACAGACGACATACCCAATTATATGAGCAATATTATAGGATTAATGTTTAAAAAGATGTTTCATAATGTTAAATTATTTATAGAAAATTTGAATTTATAGAAAATTTGACAAAAAACAAAAATAATACTGGAAAAAGTATTAAGTAATTATTATATATAAATACTTAATACTTAATATACTATTAAATTAATAATTATGATATTTATTAGACCGCTAATTATAAGTCTAAGAATTGCAAAATTAGTTTGTATTATTATTTACGAATTTATTAACTACATTATAATTAAATCAATAAATAATGTATATAAAATACCTACGCATAGATTAGAATTAATTAAAGCACTAGCACAAAGGTTAGAATATGAAAATATTGTATATGTTAAATTATTTCAAGCATTGTGTTTAAATAAAGATTTATTATATTCTGATGAGCAGGATTTTTTAATAAAATATACTGATAATGTTCCTTATAGTATTAGTGATATTAATTATGATTTACTCAATAAATTACAATGCGAATATTGCATCACATTAAACAATGCTATTCCTATAAATAGTGGCATAGTAGGATTAATATTTGACGCACGTGATTGCACTAATAATAAAGTAATTGTTAAAATGTTAAAGCAAAACATTTTAAATAAATTTACAAATGTGTTTGATGAGCTGTTATATGTATCGTATATATGCAAATATATTCCATATATAAAATATCTCAAAATAACAAAATTACTTTTAGACAATAGAGAGATTTTATTAAATCAAATGAATTTTATTAAAGAAGTCGATTCGCTAGAACTGTTTTCCAAAAAATATAAAAATAATAAAGAATACAGGTTTCCAAAAGTTTATAAAATGATTACTGAAAAATATCCCGAATTAATGGTTATGGAAAATATAAATGGACTAAAATTGAAAGATATTGCAACTATGGATCCATCAATAAAAGAAGAATTCGCATATTTGTTAAACAAATTTAATATATTGGGCATTTTATACCATTCGGTTATTCACTGTGACCTGCATTGTGGTAATGTTTTCTTTTACATAAATGATGTATGCGACGTTTCAAACAATGAAACAGAAACAGAAACAACCCCAAAATATATGTTAGGTTTAATAGATTTTGGGCTATGCACATTTCCAACAAAGGAAAGTCAAAATGCTTATTACATTTTTTTTAACAATATGTTTTATAATAACGATTATAGCTCTATTGAATATTTAATCAATAATTTTATAGAAGAAAGGGACTTATTTAACACTTATAATCATAACATAAAACAAGTGTTATATAATGAAACTATTAATTGTTTGGAGTTGTATGCCAACCATAGTATATCAAATCAAGCATTAGTAAATAAACTAGGCACATTATTTTACAACTATGATTTGAATTTTACACGTGAATTTAACAGAGTTATATTAAGCCTACATACAACATATAGTTTTATAACGCTATTGTCAAGTGATGTTAATGCGTGTGTTGAAAAAGTTATAAAAGAACTGAATTATTTTAATGAACTAATAAACATTTGAATCCTTGCTGGTGGGGGGCTAAGGGCATATAAAAAGTGCATAAATCCCCAGTTTTAAAAACCTTATGCATTATGGTCTTGTAACTTTATAATAAATATTAAGTGTTTTTTTTTGCAAAAATAAATTTGACGATTTTTTGGAAAATGGACATTTATAAATGTCCAATTTTGAAAACCCTAACCCTTTATAGAAAAAAAAGAAATTTTGCATTTTTAAAATAAAACCAGACGCTAAAGGTGCAAATCCTAAATTTTAAACTGCAAAAAACGCCTTACCATAATTTTTTTTCGCCTTTTCTAAAAAAAAGGTTGTTGACATTTGTTGACAAAATTGTCCGGAATTATCCGCAAAAATCCGGTTTTTTTTGGCATCATATATGCTCATAAAACTTTAAATAAAAAACACAAAAAGTGCAAAAAGCGCGCAAAATCTTCAAATTTAATGAAGAATTATGCAAAAATGTGATATATTGCACATTTTCTTCATTAAACTGTTGACATAAATTTTACATTTGTTTACAAAAAATCCGAAAAAATCCGAAAAAACAAAAAAAAAATATGTATTAAATATATATTTATTTATAACTTATTGACAAATGTTGACAAAAAACTCCGCAAAAATCCGCTCAGAATTTGTATGTATAAATTGTAACTATGCTACGTGTGACAAAAAAGATTATAACAAACATATTGCTACAGCAAAACATAAAAATAATACAAACGTTGACACAGTGTTGACAAATATAGGAAAAAAATCCGAAACACTAATTGAATTCATATGTAGTTGTGATAAAAAGTATAAGAGCAGGCAAGGGCTTTATGCTCATAAAAAAAAATGTAAAGTGTTGCAAAATGGCGCAATAGTTGATAGTTCAAATAGTCAAATAACTTTGGCAAATGAATTAACCAATGATTTAATAATTAAGTTATTGAACGACAATAAAGAAATGAGAGAAATTATTATAAAGCAACAAGATCAAATAAGTGAAATGTTGCCGAAATTAGGAAATAACAATTTTATAACAAATAACAATAATAATAACAAATTTAATATTCAGGTTTTTCTAAATGAGCGTTGTAAAGACGCTATAAATATGAGCGATTTTATAAAATCTATTCAAGTTAGCTTGCAACAGCTAGATTATACGAAGCAAAACGGGTTAGTTAATGGGCTAAGTAATGTAATAATTGAAAATATGAGTAAATTAGGATTATATCAACGACCGATACATTGCACCGACTTAAAACGAGAATCGCTATATATTAAAGACGATGACAATTGGGAAAAGGATATTAATAAAGAAAAAATCAGAAAAGCAATAAAAGATGTATCAACAAAGCAATTTTGCGCATTAAGTAAATGGACAAAAGAAAATCCAGATTTTCAAAATAATGAATATAAACAAAATTATTATACGCATACATTAGTCGCAATAGCAAACACTAAGGATAACAATGAGGAAAAAATAATTAAAAAACTATGTAATAGTAGTTACATAAAAGAAGAATAAATTAGCAAAGCATTAGCAAAGCATTAGCAAAGCATTAGCAAAATATTGTTTTTTAAAAGAATATTTTGCTAATTTAGTCATCACTAGTAACACTAATAATCTTAATATCATTGATTTCTGTATTAATAGCAACTACATTAGCTAATTGTTTTTTCTTATAATAATCACTAATGCAAGAATAAATTTTATAATAACTAATAAAAGAAATAGAAAACATCGTAACACAACTATTGAATATCATTAAACTATTATTATCTTCAATACTATACAATACCCAACAAAAACTATGAAGAATACCTAAAAATAAGTAATATGGGTCAAAGTCTTTTACCGATTTTGTTTTATATGTTTTTATAATTTGAGGAAAATGATAAATCACATTAATAACATTACATACAACAAGAATATTATTTTTATACGTGTATTCCACACTCATATATAACGTCTAATAAGCATAATTACATAACTTTAAATAATTTGTATATATTAATAAATATACAATAAAAATTGATACTATATAAATATTATATTATAATAGTTATTATAATCATTAATAATATGGCAAAGGCAAAAGCACAAGCGCAAGCAGACGCAAAAGCACAAGAGCCAAAAATATTTATATTAGTGGATACGAGTTATTGGATATTTTACAGATATTTTGCTATTATGCAGTGGTGGGGGCACTCAAATCCAGAAACACCATTAAATAACCCATACGAAAATGAAGAGTTTGTGGAAAAGTTTATGAAAACATTTAGTGAATCGCTAGCAGGCTTTAAAAAGAAGCAAAAAATACATAAAAAAACGACAACAATAATTGCAGCGCGCGATTGTCCTCGCAAAGACATTTGGAGAAATACACTATATTCCGAATACAAAGGCACACGTGACAAAGGCGACGAATTTGGCGGTGGCTCGTTTTTCAAGCATATTTATCAAGATGCATATAAGCTTTTATATGAGGCCGGTGTAAATAGCGTAGTCCAGTTTCCTAATTTGGAAGCCGATGATATTATTGCACTTACTAAAAACTATATTCGCAATAAATATGTAGATGCGCAAATATACATAATTGCAAACGACCACGATTATTTGCAACTTTTAGATGACAACACCGAAATTGTGAATTTTCAAAACAAATATTTGAAAGAAGGCAGCAAAGTATTTAGCGAACCGCAAAAAAATTTGTTTTATAAAATTGTATTAGGTGATAAATCCGACAATATTAATCCCATTTTTAAGAAATGCGGTCCAAAGACGTGTGAGAAATATTATGAAAACAATGAATTGTTTTTAGAAGCGCTAAAAAAGGAAAATGCTTATGAAAAATATGAGCTAAATAAAAAATTAGTGGATTTTAGAGAATTGCCCGACGAATTGGTTGCTAAGTTTCTTGCGGAGAATGCTGAATTCTTAGCCAAATTATAGTTTTGCGACTTGTCTTTAAGTTGTTTTTTAAAGTGATTGTCGCCCAATAACATTTTTTATGTATAATAATAATATTATTAATAATATAACATATAATATTACTAATAATAATGATGATGTTAATAAAATATCCCCTATTAATTCCAACAGTTGGACACGGAGCAACCAGCCTAATAGTTAGTCCATATGCAACATTAGCAAGTAATTTCTTAAGTTGTTTATGTATATATTATTGTTCCTACTTTCAACGAGTAACGCTATTAATCGTGTTTTCTATTTATCATATTGCTGATGACTTTAATATAAAAAACAAACTTTATAAATATTCTTGGAGCTCGCTATTTCACTTAGCATGGCTTAAATGGCCATTGCTAAGTAAATGCTATTTAACGCTAGTCCATACTCCTAGACATTATTTTAATATTTATAAAAGGAAATTGCGAGTCACGCAGCAATTTATAATAGGTGTTGGAACAAGCTTAGTCGCAATTCCCTTTTTAAATGCTAATTTGGATAGCAAACTAAATAGCATTTTTGGCGAATTATGGTATGTTGGGCCAATAATTGCACACATAATAGTCCATAGTTATTATAATAATTTTCTTACTTAGTATTATGTAATTTAATACTTTTGGTTAATCCAAGCATATTTATTTTTAATACAAATAAAATGGTATCATTATTTACATCATAATAAGGTGTTTCCATAGTACATCTATATTTAGTCATAATATTTTTTAAATAAGGGTCTAATTCATAGTTCATAGGTGTTTCGTCTTTAGTATTAGCATTATAAACTAATCCGTTGCAATTTATTATTCCATATAATCTAACACGCGAAGTATTTTCTTTTAATCTCTCAAATTCTATATTTTGTTTTCCTATTAATGGAATAATAAGACAACCATTATATACTTTATGTAAGGCAGGCAAACTATAAGCTAATGCATATAATAATATGCTATACATATAAAAAATTATTGATTATACTATTTTACCAAGTACTATTTAAATATTTTTGTTAAAGTTTATATTTTAAAATATAAACATTATGTAAGTTTATATATGAATAGAACTTTAAAAAAAACTTTAAAAAATAAAAACAAGTTGAAACAAGAAGGAGGAAATAATAGCATAAACGTTTTATCTTGGAATATATGTTGGCAAGCGATGAAAGGAGAAGCAAAAGGTAGTGCACCTATTTTAGGAGCAAAATGCGCGAAAACAGAATTTAATCGTATAACTAAGTTAAATGAGTGTTCGACTAATGTTAGCAAATTAATAGATAGTCTTATTATTGACTATGATTTTATTGCTATACAAGAAGCAGCAAAATGGGAAGCAATTTATAAGCAGTCTAAGAAATTAAAGGCTATGGGTTATGTTCATCATAGAATAGGTTCTTCGTCTGATTTAGTTACATTTTACAATAAAGATAAATATGAAGCAAAAGCTGTTGTTAGTTATACTATTATTCATAATGCTAAGAGAGGTCGCCCTTATCATATTATTTATTTACAACATAGAATAACTTTGGAGTTTTACATATTCATTAATTTACATAATGCAGTTGGTGTAACTAAAGACGACCTTGAACGTCAATTATCAAGCAGATTTCACAAATTTTTTGAGATTACTAGGACTGAACAAAAACACGCCGAACAGTTAAAAAAGCGTATTCAACCTCGATGGAGCATGACTAATTATAATGTAATTGTTGCTGGTGATTTTAACGATCAAGGTTTAATGAATTATTGGCAAGGCTTATACCCTTTTAAGCATACAAATATATCTATTTTAAAAGATATACTAGTAAAATGTGAGCCTGAACCACCGAAGACATGTTGTAGAGAGAGGGAAAACACTAATCCACCTTATAACGGAGATTATATTTTAGTTAATTCAAGTTTAGCTATAGAAAAAAATAATTATATACCAAAATCAGAGCACTTATTTCCATCATCAGACCATTTGCCTGTATTAATAGAATTAAAATCGAGAACAGCAGTTAGTGCTCCTCTAACTATTGGAGTACGCACAAGAGCTCGAAAAAAGATTGATTTAGACTTAAAATATCCAGAAGAATCAGATGAAGAATCAGACGAGGAACTAATACTCGAAGAATCAGACGAAGAATCAGACGATGCAATAATAGTACCAAGACAAGAAGAAATAATAGTACCAAGACAAGAAGAAAAAATAGTACCACCAAATGCAATAATTTCACCACCAAATGCAATAATAGTACCAACACAAGAAGAAACAGGACCAACAGGTCAAATAGAAGAAACAATACAACCAACACAACCAGAAGCAAGACCACCAGCACAACCACCACCAACACAACCAGAAGCAAGACCACCAGCACAAGGAACACCAACACAAGGAACACCAACACAAGGACCACCAACACAAGGAGCAGTAACAAGACCACCAATACAAGGACCACCAACACAAGGAACACCAACACAAGGAGCAGAAACAAGACCACCAGCACAAGGAACACCAACACAAGGAGCAGAAACAAGACCACCAACACAAGGAGCAGAAACAAGACCACCAACACAAGGACCACCGACACAAGGAGCAACACAAGGAGCAGAAACAAGACCACCAACACAAGGAGCAGAAACAAGACCACCAACACAAGGAGCAGAAACAAGACCACCAACACAAGAGGCAGTGCAAGCATCTATAGAAAAAAAAGAATTTGCGAGAGAAACAGCACTAGAGACAGAAACAGAGTCTTCTAATATGTTTTCAGCTCCTTTAATGGCTATGATATGTGCAATTCCTGTTGTATATTTGCTCAGCAAATAATTAATTTACAGGCAAATCACAACTTACAAAACTAGCCTCTCCATTAGCATTCCAAGAAACAACCAATACTATAACTTCTACACCCTGCTTTATAGCGTCGGTAAAGGCAGCTCTATAAATAGGGTCTAATAACGAGGCTTGAAAACTAGAAACATCGGTTCGCTGAACTACAAAACAAATAATAGGCCTACTAATTTTTGACTGACTAATTTCAGCCAGTTCATTAATATGTTTTAATGCGCGTTCGCTCACAAGAGCTTCCTTCTTTTTTCTGTAGCCATCTGGAAAATAAGAGATTTTTTGATTAATAGCAATATTAGCAAATTCTCCGTTTTTAATCATCTTCTTGCGTTCACTGCTTGACACATCAGCATAATCAGCAAGTGGAACATTTTTGACTTCTAACACAAAATATTTGCCTTGTTCGTCTATTCCTGCAAAATCAAAACGCGAATTAAGCAAACTAACTTCTCTCTTATAGCTCTTAATATTAGGCAATGTTTTCAAACAATTTTGTGTTAATGCATTTTCAACCAATGTTTCAGCTAATTTCGGGTCAATACCAATCAATTGATTATTTATAACCATTAAGCCATTAATCACTTTTTCTTCATAAAAACGCGCTAAATAAATTTTATAAGAACAAACCTTCGATTTAGATTGAGCACAATTAGATTTAATAGGAGAAGCATAAACATAACAATCCTTTTCGCATAGCCCACAACAACCTAGCGAAGCGCAATGAGCTTGAACAATTGAACCATCGCTAAGCTCAATATCAGCAACATACGGAGTTTTACATACTTTGGAGGGTCTAGATACAACTTTAACCAATTCTAAATCATTTAACTTATGAAGCATAATAGTAGCAAGCATAATAGCTAGAGTTAATAGCTGGCGTTAATAGCTAACCAACGTTATCAATTTTTATTATCTAATTATCTAATTATCTAATTAGCTAAAAATATAACTCATATACTTCTATATTTTTTTCGCAATTTATAAAGTCGATTTCTATTTTTTTTAGTCATATTATTAATAAACCTAGAGTTTGGCTTAGTGTGCGAAAAAACAGAAAAGGGTATATTTATATGCTTAATGGGCTTTTTTGCTAATAAAACCATATGTTTGCGTGTTTCTGGTTTTAAAAAACGCCAAATATATGGCATTTTATTATGCAATGTAAGCACATCAACACTATTATTATTTTTTTTAGTTTTCACTAATACGCACTTACTTTCATCGCTACACGAGGACTTATATTTTTTATAACGACGCGATTTCCAATTTGACATATTACAATAATTCCAATTTTTTGATGAATTCGGATAACAATAAGAAGGAGTACATTTATTCATAGTAGCACCACAAGGAACGTGATCGCAACTCTTATATACTTTACATATTGATGCATTAGAAGATTTATTCTTCGCATTAGAAGATTTATTCTTCGCATTAGAAGATTTATTCTTCGTCTTTAAAGTCATAAATAATTATATATATATAAAAATAAATAATTATTTATTTATTATAACAAATTTCTTTAACCTATATATGGTGTTAAGGTATTTACAAAATTGGTATCTCTAATTTTTGTAAAATGAGTTATATAATGTCTTCCGTAACTAGCACTTACAACAGAAAGAACACCAATAGGATAATCTCCTGCGGTTAATATTGATGAAGTTGGGAGTTTATATTGCGCTATTCTGCTACTGTCATCTTTACCAACATACATATTTTCCCTACTTTTGTAATAATTATGCAACTTAATAAAGTTATTCATATCCTCACATGATTCAACAACAACACCACTAGTTGGGTCTTTATAAAAAAAAATAACAACTTCTATATAATAATCAGGCATATTTTCAGCGCCTTCTCTAAACTGTTTATAAAATGCAAAGTGGACTATTATACTTAATATAAATAATAACGCTAAACTTACAAATGTAACATAAAGTTTTTTGAGAGAACCAGCCTTTTGTAAAGATTTCATAGACCTGTGTTTAGCCATTTTATAGTTGTATATAAATATATATAAAAAGAATATAAAAAGAATAATAAAAAAGAAATTCTCCTAAGTTCTCCTAATTTTTTTTCGCGTATGATTTTTGTTTCCACCACTTATTTTTGCTTGTAAAGGTGGTTGCGCATCTAAATTTTGCCGTGCATCTAAATTTTGCCGTGCATCTAAATTTTGATTTGGAGGAATGTCTTTATTTTTGGCAGTTCTTGTTTGCTTTGGTTTTTGTAAGTTTATAAGTTTATTATATAAATAGGTTTCAGATATATTGAATTTACTATAAATTGAGTTATAAAAAGCTTTATCCAATATTTTAGCTCTATTTAAACATAGTTCACCAATTAAACGCTTTTGCAAACTCGGTTTATTACCTTTTTCATCTGCTTTGTAACATATAAATAATATAAAAATATAATAACTATTTCTTGTAATTCGATAGTCTCTTGAACCAACTCTATAAATATCGAATTTGTCATTAATAAGTGTTTTATCTCCTAATTGTAATACCTCCAATCTTTTAGAAAAATTCTTTAGAATTTTTTCACCTTTAAAATTATTATATTTAATACTTTTATTTTCAAAAATACTATAAAAATTTAATACTGGATTATTAGTACTAGTACTAGTATTAATATTACTACTAATATCATTAGTAATTAATGTATCATAAACAAAGTAACTAGAATTAGCGTGAATAATTTCTTTACCATTATACAACTTTAGTATATTTTTTAAAAAATATACTATATTTGGACCAATCTTTTCATCGTCGTTTTGACCAAACTTTATATCTAATAAATCATTAAATTCATTTAATGCTATATCGTTATAAAATAGTTCTTCTTTGGTCTTTATAATTTTTTGCATTTTAACTGTATTTAAAATTCTATTTATTTTACTTTCATTAGGCTTATAATTAAATGTATCATAAATATATGTTGAACTATATTTTTTAAATTCTTCATTTTTATTGAAATTCTTTGGTTCAAATTCGATGACTTTTAAATGATTAGTTTTGTCTAAAATTTCTGTGTCGTCTATTATATAATTAATCTTTAATAATGGATTTTCATTAATATATTTTATATCACATTTAAAGTTTATGAATGCATTATAAAACTCTTTCTTATCTTTGCTAACACTTTTAATTTTATCTAGCTTAAAGGGATTCGTTTCTTCTAATTTAAGATTTTTAATAAAGAATTTCTTTATTATATCTTTATTTTTATCATTAATTTTAACACTAATAATTGTAGTATCCAACAAATATATTTTTTTTAGAATATATAAAATGTTGTTAAATAATAATATATCCTGCTCTTCGCTTTCAGCTAATGTTTCAATATTTGTTTTATCTGGATACACATATTTAATATTTTCTTTTAATATTTGCTTCTGCATTTCTGGGGTATTGAGCAAATTAGGACGATTATAATAACCATAACTTGCTTGTTGACTAGTCTTTGATGCTAGTGCTATATTATTTTGTATAGTTTCAAAAATTGCATCTATTTTTTTCTCGTCCAAAAAATAGCGATATGTTTCAAACTTATTAAGTTCAATATTTGTTTCTGGACCTGAGTTAATTTTTAACATAATATTGCTTAAATTAGTTCGAAACTCAAGCATATCTGCAGTCTTATCATTAGTATTTTCATATACTGACTTTAAATAAGACATTACATTTTTTCCAATTAATATTTTTACTGTCTTATCAAATAATGTATTTATATTTTCATTATTAGCTGATGTGGTAGTTTCTAGTAACTTAGTTATATCAGTTATATTTTGATTTAATAAAGCTATGTTATCTTCTTTTTCTCGTTGTTCTTCCGGAGAAACATCTGCATATTTTTTGCTATACTCTATAGACTCTAGTGCAAATTTAAAAATTTGTGTTAATACTTTAATTTTAATAGTATTATCAGTATAACGTAAAATAGGTTTATAAAATTCATTTATAATTTGTTCTGGTTTTGAAGAGGCAAAATTTTTAAACTCATATTTATTTTTTTCTCCTTTAGACCCTCTTATACTTTTTAATATTTCATTATCAATATAATAATTGTCTTTCACCATATAAATATGATTATTTTCACTTAAATCACCAGGTAATCCATTATTAGAAATCTCAGCAAAATTTTGCAATAATATTTGGGTTATATTAGTAATAACAAATTCTTTTTCCTCATTTTCATCATTATTTGTTATTTTGATGTTTATTTTATATACTTTTCTTGATATGCCGGCCATATTATATCTATAGTTAATATAGATAGTTAATATTTATTAATTAAATTACTTAAATTAATTAATAAATATTCACTATTATTACTTAGTGTTATTACTTACTAATATTGTTAAAAGCTTCTATTTTTTCTAGTTTTTTGTAATTATCGATTTGACCGCGAGCTTTATTTAATACTTCATATGCTTTATTAACTTCTTCTTCTGAAATTACTTTATCTTTATTTGTATCAATCATTGAGGCTAATTTTTTATATTTCTCCGGTAATATGCTATATTTTGATTTTTCATTAAATACGAAATTTGCTAAAATTATAAAAACGGCTGTTATAGCAAACGATGTTAATAAGTCCTTTGTAGCAATAAAAGAAATTGTAAAAATTAGGACTTCACGGGCTATATTTTTAAGTATCATTTCTTGTCCATTTGTTAATTTTAGCTCAATATATCTTGAACCAATATTCATAAAAATCATAAATATACCTAACAATATTTTACTTGTGCTTACATTTTTCAGAATCTTAATTAGACTATATTTTTCTAAAAAATCATTATTTTTTTTTAATTTTTTACCCATAATAGTATATTATAATAGCATTATATTATTTTTATAAAATATTATATATTAATAAAATTCATTAAACAACTTTAATTAAACAACTTTAATTAAACAACTTTAATTAAACAACTTTAATTAAACAACTTTATTTAGTAGTTTTTACAAATAATATAATCTTATTTTTTTATAATAGTATAATATGTTTCAATTAAGCCCTGCTCTACTAGATTCTGAAAATAATAATTTAATAGAAACAAAATTAACTAAGAAACCATCATCTGGTTTAAATAAAACTTTAAAAAAGAAAAACGTGGAGTTTGATGTTGCAACCACAAAGAATAATGATGCTACTAAAAATAAAATAACAAGTTTAGGAAATCTAATGTCGCAAATTCACAATAATAGTGAAGAAGATGATTCTTATAACAGTACAAATTATCAATCTAATTTAATAGATGAAACTATTAGCACTTCAATGACTGATAGTTTAAATAGTGAATTAGCTAAAATACAAAAAATGAGAGAAGCAGGCAACAATATACCGCAAAATACTTTTTTGAGCAATGCAAATAATAATGCTAATGCATTATATAACTTGGAAAATTCCAACGTATTAGGAAGTTTAAATTCAGCAAAAAATAGCTTAGCGAGCTATAATGAAAGTTATAACGTTGGCACCAACAATCAAATTGAAAGTCCTGTGATTTTTGACAATAATAATAATAAACTATTAAAAAAATTAGATTATATAATACATTTATTAGAAGAGCAACACAATGAGAAAACTAATCACATTACCGAAGAACTAATTTTATATTTATTTTTGGGATTATTTATATTATTTGTACTAGATTCCTTTGCACGAGCAAGTAAATATCGCAGATAAGTAAAATATTATATTATGAAACTTTTTTAAGAATAAATAAAAACTCATTGATGTGATCAATGGAATCTAGTGATTGTTTATCTTTTACAATAAATCCCTTTACTTTAGCAATAGCTACTATTTCTTCAATAGTTGGCATATATAAATTTATAATGTTTTTACGAACACTATTTGTTTCAACATTTTGGAAGGTTTCTTTATAATACGAATATGGGTTGTTTAAGTAGTCAAGTTTTGTTAATTCGGCAGTTTTATTAGCATTATTAGCATTATTAGCATCATTAGCATCATTAGCATCATTAGCCTCATAGTCCTCATTTTTTTCATATTCACATACATATTCTAAATTCGAATTAATTTTGATTAAATTTCTTGTAATAACATTATTATGCTTTTCTGGATTATATAGGACTGTTTTGTCATTTTTATAAATAATAAATGGTTTAAACTTGTCTCTATCTATAAGGTGTATTATTAATAGACCGTCACTTGTTAATAATAGCGAACAATTATCGAAAAAGGTGTCTTTATCTTTAATATAATATATAGTTTTATTTAGACATATTATATGTGTAAATGAACTATAATCATATAAATTATTATTGAGTATATCTCCAACATTAAAATTACAATCTGGATATTTGGATTTTGCAGCTGCTATCATTGTTTTAGATTTATCAATACCAACAACATCGTATTTCATTTTATCTAATAAACTTACGTGATAGCCTGTTCCACATCCTACATCTAAAAATTTAACAAATTTTTTGTTTTTAGCATAATTTAGAATTATTTTTAATTGAGCAACATCCCGCTCCTTATTTTCGTGAATATTATCATAATATTTAGAATAAAACAAATCAAAAACTTCGCTGTCTATTTTGCTTTCAAATCTTTTTCCTGATGTCATATCATCATAGTTTTCATAAGTAATATGTTTATAATTTACTAAATGAACAGCTATGATTATTAAAAGTATTATAAATAATTTGTGCAATAATGGCAACTTAGCAAAATCTTTATAGGCTTTATAAATAAACTTCATTATTATTAATTGTTAATATTATATTATTAATATTATATTATTAACTATTATTACATAAATTTTTAAAAAACATTTTTATAATAAAACATTTTTATAATTAAACATTTTTATATAATATATAAATTTATGTATTATATTAAAATTTTTTATGTATTTCATAAGTATTAAATAGTATTGCTAGTTATGGAATCATCTTATATAAATGATGATAGACAATCATTTAAGAACATAACTTTTTCAAAGTTTCAAAAATCAAAAGCTCGACTAGAGCTAATTAAAAATTTATATGATGAAAAAATCGAAAATGCGTGTTATTGGAGTGCAGAATTCATATGTGCAGGACATTTTTTGGATTTATGGGATGTTATTTTATATTATTCTTACAAATATATACATATTGGTAATCCAAAATTAACATTATATTTAAATATGCGTTATAACAATTTTGTAGCTATTTTAAACAATGGTTATAGCGACAATATTATAAAAATGAGGAACAATGACAAAATTCGTAAATTATTTTGCGAGCTAATATGTGTGCTATGTTATTCACATAAAAAGAATGTTATATGCGACGTAAATTTAGACAAAAATAATTCATTTGAACTATCTTCTATGAGTGAAAAATTCAAAGCCCCGAATGTAACTTATACAGAAGTTATATTAAAACACGACGACCCAAAAGAACTAATTATACCAATAAACGAAATGGTTTATAATTTAATATGTAAAAATATTATTCAAGTTTGTTATTGGTATGAGTGGCTAATAGAATATGAAAATATATGCACTAAAAAGAAGAGAAAATGTATTTGCGAAAATAGAGCATATGCTCCTCACGGACATACACACGACCTAATATGGATTGTATGGGACATACTATTTTATTATAGCGACCCGTCAATAACAGATAAAAAATATAATATTAGCACTAACACTAGCACAAGCAACACTAGCACAAGCATATTAAAACATAAAATAATACAAAATCTCTTCGATTTATTTATAATTAAATACAATAATAGCGTTAAAAAAAAACGAAAATATATAATATATTTCGCATTTACTTTATTAATTGAAGAATTGAATTATTCAATCAATATAATTGAAAACCAAGAAGCAGTCCAAGTAATTGTTTCAAAAATAAACTCGGTTTATAAAGATATTAAAAAAAACGAGGAAATTCCAAATACAGACTATTTATTTAATAATCTAAATAAATCCAATTTGGAAAAATCTATAGAAAAAATGGACTTGTTTAATGAATTATGCTAATTAGATTAGGCTTTATAAGTATATACGTGTAAAAAATATGCTCGCGAACCAACGTCTAATGGTTTAACTGCTACAATATGTTTAGAACTGCTAATAAGACGTATAATCTTAGCACGGCTGATTTTTAAATCTCTATGTAGCGTTCTTAACGAGAGATTTTTTCCATTATGCATTTTAAGATAATCTTCTACAATAGCACAAGTTAACATTATTATTAGTGTATGTAAATAATACTATTTTAATCTTTAAATGAGTTTAAAATAATAATAATAATAATAATAATAATGGGTAGCTATTAGCTTCTATAATAAAACATAATTTTGTAGCCTTTTGTAAAGTTATACAACTCTGGTTCATATTTAGGGTCTTCTTCAAACTCCCAATCTTTATCAACATTTATCATTTTTTTCCAATCAAAACGCGATAATTTTGATAAACTGCTACCATCAAATTTATATTCTAGACCATTAACTGTTAATACACTAACAAAATGGCTATTTGCTTCAGGGTCAAAATGGTCTTTATTTGTTATAATTAACGAGTCTAACACATATTTATAACTAATAGACTGCGCGCTTTTTAAAGTAATAGTATTATTAAATGTAGATCCACTTTTAAAATCTTCTAATATAATAATGTCTGGTATAACGTTAGTATTTGGCATAATTGGTATAACGTTAGTATTTGATGCCAAAAACTTGCTCTGAAGAACATCATCAATAGCAACTATTTTAGTTATTGAATGTTTAAATAATTTTAATGTATTATATTTCAAATACTTTAAGATTGTTTCATAATACGTAAGAGGATTTCCGGGGTCTTCAATATTAGGTATATCATATATTTGTTTACTGTTACTTATCAATAAGTCGGGATTTATAGAATTAGTAGGTTTATTTATAATTGCATATATGTGATAAACAAAGTAATTTGTATTTAATTTATCTGTTAATGAATTTATTTTATCAAATAATATATTAGATTTTGAGGTTTGATTATATGAGGCCTCAATAAATAAATTTAATATAAAAAATATTTTAGCGAATTTTTCAGGTATTAAAGTGGAGTCAATTTTTTTACCTGTAATCATTAACTCTCTGAAAAATCTGAAAAATTTCCTGCCTTTATCGCTGAAGAAAAATGTGACAAACATTGTATTGAACCAACAATTAGATAAAAACTGCACTGGTGGTATAAATCTTGAAACATCTAAATGTTTGGATGCCTTCAGATTATGTAATAATGCAGATTGAACTCTTTTATCGTTATAAGAAAGACAAGTGTTGTTTATATTTATATGTAATAAGGTATCACATAATTTAATAGACATTTGAGGAAGTGTTTTTAATGAACGAACTAACAATTTATTATTTATTGAAGGAGAATACGAGCGCCTTTTACTTACTACTTTAGGTGAAGAACTTTTTCTTGTTGTATAATTTTTTCTTGCTAATGGTTCAAATATTTTTTCTGCTTTAACATCATAATTATTTAATATAGGTTTAGTTTTATTAGCAATAACTTTTTCAATACCTTTTTTATCTGCATTTTTTCTAGAAGGCTTCTTTTTATTATTTTTATTATTTTTATTATTTTTATGATTTTTATCCTTTATATGCTTTGCTTTCTTCTTTGTATTATGTTTTATATGCTTTGCTTTCTTCTTTGTATTATTCTTTGCTTTCTTCTTTGTATTATTTTGCTTTATTTGCTTTTTCTGCTTTTTATGTATGCTTTTTTTCAGTTTGCTTATACTTTTTTTGTTTTTTTTGTTCATATTATTTTGTTTATTATAATAAATAAATAAAATAATATTATATAAAATAATATATAATGGAAAAAGCAAGGACTAATTTCTCATCTACATTACAAAATTTATCTCAAACACCATTAAAAAATATGATGAGTGACAATTCATTATATAATCAAGAAGTTTCGACAGGTTCAAGAATGAAATATTTAAAGTCTTTTGTGTTTTGGTTTGTAATTATTATATTATTATCACTTTATGGATTTAATATTTTTAAATATTTAGCACAAGGCACAGATATTATAACGGCACTAATATCGCCATTTACTTATATAATAGCACTATTAACAGGAAGTACTATTAAAACGACAATACAAAATATATCACAAGGAGGACAAACGCTAATAGCAGAACTCACTAATTTTTTTGGAGCACTAATAAATTTTTTCTCACAGTTTTTTAGCGGTTCTCTAAAAGTAGCAGAAAAATCATCTGTGTCGGCAATAGATGAATTACAGTCAAATATAGTTAAAGATAAAACAAACTCACTAGAAAGCAAAAAGTCAAAACAGGTTGTAGAAGAAGTAGATGACACAGAAGAAGCAGATGACACTAATGCTAAAGAAAGCACATTATTAAAAGCTGAACGCAGACTTGCAGAACGCAGTCGTGAAGTATCTAGTGAAGTTAAAAATAGCATAGACAAAAAGGAAAAAACAGACCCAGCTCCATTACAAACGAGCTCACAAGACCACGGATATTGCTATATTGGAAAATATAATAATGTAAGAAATTGTGCTAAAGTTTCCTCAAAAAATAAATGTATGTCGGGGGACATATTTCCAACAATGGAGTTATGTATTAACCCTAATTTAAGAAATTAAGAATAGCGTTTTTTCATTGTTAGCACAGGCTTATAGCTTCTTCTTCCTTTGCGACGACTGTGATTTATTGGCGTTTTGGAAACATATTTACTTAAAAATTGTAAAAAATTGTTGGCTTTTCGTTCTTGGTTATAGTGCGCAGCAAATCTATTATTTTTAATAACAAATAAGCTCGGAAACCCTTCAATGTTATTATTAATTAATGGATTTTTGATAGATGACAATATAGAAGAGTCGATTTCTAAAATAATAGCCTTCATTTTTTTTTCTTTAACACTAGAAACGAATTTCTCCCACTCAGTCTGCATATTTACACAATGAGGACAAGTTTTACTAAAAGCTCCTACAAAGGTTGTCCCATTTCTTAATACTTTATCCAGTTTTTTATTATTTACACTAGCGCTAGTGTCCAATTTAATATGAGCCATTATATATATATTAATATATTTAAATAATTTTATTAAATATATTATTGTATATATTATTATATACAATAATAGTAATATGGCAATAATAGATTTTCTTAAAGAGTATGCGAAAGTTCGAAAACAAGATAGAGAAAATAAAGTAATACTAATATTTACTTTTGCTTTTTTTATGTTGGGATTATATTATTACTCAAACTCTTATAAATATTACGAACAAATGGAAAATAATACTACTAAGCCAGTTACACACTCAAATGTTAGATGTCCAAATATGTTGATTGAAAAAGACGGGGGTTATTATTTATATAATTCAAAATTAGCAATTGTTCCAGGGGTAAATCCAATAAAATTTAATAGTTTAGAAGAATATGGTGAATTTATAGAATGGCAAAATAGTCAAAACATACATTGCCCAATATTATACTTACAATATTCTACAGACGCGCAAAATAACGAATTAATACAAGTTAAGCCGTCTATCTTTGAAAATCAAGGAGGACTACCCTCTATACAACGCGACCCTTTAAATAAGGATAGCACAGAATTCATTGAAAGCAACAAAATTTTAGACGCTACACGGGATAATAATAAAAAATTTAACACAAATATGTTAGCGGGTTTTGATAGAGACAACCAAACAATAGGTTTAGAAACACCTTTAGATACTATGTTTTATCAACGTGGAGAGGTGAGTGTAAATCCTATGGACCCAAAATGGGGAGGAAAAGAATATACGCAAACTGCGGTTGATAATGGCGAATTTAAAGAACGCTATGTTGTTAAAAACCCTATACCAAAATAAATATTTGGTATTAATTAATTTATTTATTTATTTATTTATTTATTTATTATTATAATATATTTTTATAATATATTTTTATATATTTTTATAATATATTTTTATATATTTTTATAATATATTTTTATATATTTTTATAATATATTTTTATATATTATAATAATAATGAGAACAAAAAAATTAAAAAGAAGAAGACAAAATGGTGGTATTAGAGGTATTACATTTAAAGATGCAAAACGCTTATTGACTAAAATGTCACCTGGCACGGCATTAAGAGACATGGCGAAAAGTTTGAGGAGTAAAAAGGTGTCAGCAGTATCACCAGAATCATCAGCATCATCAGCATCACCAGCATCATCAGGAACAGATTCACAGGGCTCATTAGAAGAGGCTATTGCAATACTTATGCAAGACTATGATAAAGCTTTACCTGAGACATTAGATGAGATTATAGTGCTTATGCAAAAGTATGAAGCAGATTTAACAACTGTTATAAGAAGTTTGACAAGAGCAATAAAAAAAATGAAAGAAATAATCAAGATAAATACAGAAATAATAAAAGATGTTGCGAAAAAAATAAAAAAATTAGAAAGCAAACCAGAAGATGAAGTTTACGAAAATACTATTCCTTATTCCGAAGATACCATTATTCAAACAGCTGTAAATTTGCAAACAAGCAATAATAATTTAAAAGTTTTAAATGAGGCATTAACTAAATTTGAAACTGCACGTACTGATGCGCGTAAAAAAAAGAGACCACTGTTGAAACAACAAAAAGAGCAGAATGGGGATAATAATAGTGAAATTATTGCTAATTTCAAGCATGAGTGGATTGATATACAAAAAACACTTCACGAGGCACATGAAGTTATTAAACAGCAAAAAGAAAAAATAGCTATAAATGCATCTCGTCAAGCAAGTACTAGTCAAACAAGTCCTCGTCAAGCAAGTCCTCGTCAAACAAGTCCTAGTCAAGCAATTCCTAGTCAAGCAATTCCTAGTCAAGCAAGTACTAGTCGAGCAAGTCGTAGTCAAGCAAGTACTAGTCAAGCAAGTCGTAGTCAAACAATTCCTAGTCAAGCAAGTACTAGTCAAGCAATTCCTCGTCAAACAAGTCGTAGTCGAGTAGCTTCTAAAGTAAGAGCAACTCCTCGCACAATAACAAGTCGTAGTCGTAGTCAAGTAGCTCCTAATTCAGGAGGCGGTGCACAAATAAGAAGATCTAGAACACATAGAAAACCTAAGAGAGCTAGAAAATAAAAAAAACTAATATATTAGCATTTTATATTATATTATATTATATTATATTATATAATATAATATGCCTCATCGCTATTCATCTGAAAGAAGAATAAATAAAGCGAAGACAAAAAAAAGAAAATCTAGAAAACAAAAAAAGTAAGAAATTCTAGAAAAATGAGAAAATCTAGAAAAAATAAATATTATTCACAAAATCAAGAAGGAGGCGGCTCCTGGTTATGGCGCAAACATAACAGTGTAGCTCCAGAACCAATTCAAGCTCCAAATCGAGATTCAATTAAAGTTCCTTGGTATCAATCTTTATATCATACTCCCTATGTTAATCCATTTGGTTCATTATCTCCTGGTTCATCATATGGTCAAAATGACGGTCAAAATGACGGTTATATGCCAAATACTGCTGTTATTACTCTTACTAAGGAAGATATTAAGAAACGTCATGAAGAAAAGATAGAACAAACTATTAATGACACTATACAAAATATAATATCGGAAAGAGGCAATATACGAACACTATTACAAACCGAAGATGAAGATGTTTTAAAATACCTACAAACTAGTGTAGAATACAATTACGACTACGCAGGTAATATTAATCCACTTACAAGTTATGATAATATACAAGACAAACAAACATATCTTAACGAGCTAAAGGAAGAATTGAAAAAAACTGTGCTATACCATAGTATGTTAAAAAAATTTGGGGGAGAATACAGGGTTAAAAAAGTAATAGATAATGGATATAAAGAACCAAATTCATTATATAAGGAGGAAATATTAAGTAATAAAGCCAAAATAATTAGTATAAGAACAGAAATAAAAGAATTATTGCCATTATTGAAAGGCAATATAATTTCAATGAACAGACAAGATTTTGATAGAGTTCTAAATCTTAGGAAAGAATATAATGGTGTTCTATTACCACGCACAGTACCGCAAGCTATTTTTTATAAAGAATTCGAACTTAGTGAGCTAAGAGAAGAATTAATTAGAACACAAAATGATTTAGAGGAATTAAAGAGACTAATAGAGTCTCCAATACAGCCACCACCACCTGAATAACATTACAAATTATTTATAATACTTGTAATAGAGGTTGATAATGCACTATATTTTTTACATCTTATACAATTTTCGTCGGTTTCGTCATCTAATACACCTTCAATATTAATAGAATTAATAGATTTCTTATCGTTTAACATTGCCATCATACATTTAGCACATTCTAAGTCGCATATTTTCTTAGTATTTGTAAGTATTTTCTTTGTTTCAGCCTTACCTTCAGGACCTCCCAATTCTAAGCTTAATCCTTTAAGCTTATTTTCTATCATTCTAAATATGTCGTCGCCTGCTTTCTTATTATAATCGCTTCCGTTTAACCCCTCTTTAAATCCTTCTTTAAATCCTCCACCTCCTTTAATATTCATAGTGCTAAAATTTTCTTTAGTAGTTGCATTAGAATTCTTATTTGTTAAACCCCTAAATGATAATTTTTGCGCAGTTTTATATTTATATTTGAAACTTAGAGAGAATATAACAAATATTAATATTACTAGTAATAAGTATGTTATAAAAGTATAATTGTTACTCATAATTAATATATTATAATATTTTATAATTTATATTATAATTTACTAAGTTACTTATTTTCATATTTTTAAAAAATGCTAAAGTATTTATTAAATTTATTTAAAAATAAATTACTAATACTTATAATATGATTAATTTTACTAGAACTTCATTTACTAGAATGAAACATAGCACCATTATTTACGACCCCTTAACAAAAAAAACATTAATTGATAATTCTCTCATAAAAGCGTTAGAAATAGCAGAGGCTAGAAAAATGAGAATCAAAAAAAACAAAGAATTAGCAACAGCAGAATTAGCAACAGCAGAATTAGCAACAGCAGAAAAACAAAAATCATTTGAAATGAGTGAAAGTCACGAATCCAAACCATTTTTCAAAAATAAGTAATAAAGTAATAAAGCAATAAAGAGTAAATAAAATTGAAATATTAACATTCACATATTATTATTAATATTAACATTAATAATAATATGGCAACTAACAGCGACCTTTCTATGATTGTTAAGATAAATCTTTATACATTGAAATACGATGAAAAGAATGAGGGATTGAGAGATAAAACGTATTCTGAATTAATAAAAGAACACGGTCATGGAAAGATTAAATGCTCTTGTATGAATAGGATATATGACATTAGCTCGCAATTTGTTAAAAGCCACTTCGAATCACAAAAACATAAAAAATGGCTTGCTGAAAGTCAAAAAGATTACATTGCACAGTTTGGACATTGTTGCTCTCAGCAAGATATTATTAACTTACTTAATAAAGAATTAAGAGAGCTAAAATGCAATATTACTCATTTAACAAACAAAAATAAGGCCTTGGCACAAGAAAATATTAAATTAGAAGCTGTAAATAGAAGACTACACGAAGAAATTAAAGTTAGTAAAGAGTTAAGTTCAGAAGGCGAAGACGAAGGCGAAATATTTATGGAGTGCAATTTATAATACATTTACTTGTTTAACTCTTTAAAATCTTTATAGCTTATTTTTTTTTCAGCCTTAGAAAATGGAGGCTTAGATTTGCTAGATTTGCTAGATTTGCTAGATTTGCTCGATTCCGTTTTTAAAGCACTGTCAATATACATTTCTTTTAAGTAAGTTCCTACTAAATAAGAACCTTCGTGCTGGTCTAGCTCGCCATCTTCTATTTTTTTTAATATTCCTAAAAATCTCTCTAATATAGCTAAATCTAACTTATCATTTAAAATTTTATTGTATAAATCAGTATAATTATTAAATAAAAAACTGCACTGTTTTACACAAATAGCATCAAACTCAACAGGATTAGACTTTCTCAATCTTTCGTATTTTTGCTTTAAAAATACTAGATGTTTTACATCATTGCTAATGACAATACTTTGCTTTTTTGAACGGATCTCTTGCGTACAATCATCGGTTTTATTTGCTTTAATTAAGGCAGCTAAGTCTATGCGTTGTTGTTCGCCTAATATAGCATTAACATCTTTATTTAAAATAACCATAATTTATATAAATAAATTATAATATAATTTTTATAATATAATTTTTATAATATAATTTTTATAATATAATTTTTATAATATAATTTTTATAATATAATTTTTATAATATAATTTATTTATATAATAATAATATTTATGGCCTTAAAATTTAGAAAGAAAAATAAAAAATATTATAAAATAATAATTACTATTCTTATATGCCTATTATTAGGATTTTTATATTTAGGAAACTACAACTTGAGAGAAAGTCTCGAAGATAATGATATAAGTGGAAATAATATAGATGGAATCGATATAAGTGGCGGCGATATAAGCGGAAATAGCGAGGCAGCAATTTATCGAGCTAATAGAGAAAATAGAGCTAAACAAGCTAGTATAGATATGTCAGCTACAGGTGGTAATAATGGTAGCGATGGATACAATGCACAAATGCAAGCTTTTACTCTTGTTCAAAATTTAGAAGGTAATAATAGCTTTCCAAATGAGTCATAATAAATAATATATTAAAATAACTTAAAAATTAGTTATAAAACAAATTTATTATTAATTATTATTATAATTATAATATAATTAATAATAATTATGGGATTAAGCGATACAGGTAAAGCATTTTTAATAGTTATAATTTTCGGTTTAATTCAATTATCAATTACATTAAGTATAGGATTAGCACAACTGAAAAACAATTGGAATAAATACAGATGTAATCCTCTTGTGATTCCTTTAGCTCGCCTAGTGGATGAAGACCCTGTAGAAACATTTAGAACTTGCACAAAAGAAATTCAATGGGACTTTATGAAAACTATTTTAAAACCAATATATAATTCATTTTCTTACTTTTTAGATAGTGGCAACTTATTTGTTGGAATTTTAGAGTCTTTAAAAACTGGCCTAGTTGTTCAACACGGTTCCACCCTAAATGTAATGGGTGATTTAGGTAAGCGGTTTAATATTTTGCTGGTGGAATTAAGCAGGGCATTTATTACTGTAGCAGATTTGTTTGGTAAAGTATCTTCAATGGTTACAGTAATATTTTATTTAATAAAAACAAGTGTTAGACTTGGCGAAGCTTTAAACGCAGACCTCCCAGGAACTGCAATGAGAGCCTTGTCATCAGATTAATATTAATACTAAGATTCGTAATAATGCTAGCATTTAGTTTATTTAACATTAAACTAAAAACAAATATTATTTTTAGTATGCTATAATAATATGGATTCCACCACTAAAAGTAGTCTAGAGAAAAAAATAAGTGATTATTTTGAAAATGCTAGTTATAATGAACTTTATAGCAATGATGTATGGATCACAATAATAATAATTCTTATTGTAGTTATAATAGTTATATATTTTTATATTAAATCAACTTTGGTAGCATATAGAAATTCTTGGCAAGACCACAAATGTAATCCGCTAATGATGCCTTTTGCTTCAATAATAAACAGCGACAAGGTTTATAATAATAATGACTTAGAATATATTGTTAATAATTTCAATGAATGTTTAAATATATTAAATGAAGAGGTTGCTACAGATGCCAAGAAACCTTTAAATTCAATATTAGGCTATATAAGTAATTTCTTTGGTATATTGTTTACCGCATTTATAGGTGTTAAAAATTTTATAGTATATTTGTTTAGCTTATTAACGTATTTTTTTAGATTAGTCAATAATAGCATTAAAAATATGTTATTGCAATTGAGGCTATTTTTTATGAATATTAATGATTTTTTAGGAAAGATTTTGTCGGTGTTTACCGTAATCTACTATACATTAATATTGTTAATTAGGTCTTGGAAGCTGATGTTTGCTGTTCTTGTAATGGGTTGGCTTTTGGCATTTGTTATTCCAATATCAATGACGATGTTAGCAGCATTAATATTAGTAATTATAACTGCTATTATACTTTCAACTATAAATACTATACCACTTATTGGTCAAATTATTGCAGCGTTTCTTATTATATTACTTATTTTTTATGGAGGGGCTTTTCTTGTTGCTTTAGTAGTATTTATAATAGCTATGTTTATTTATGTAAAATTTGCCGAGTTTTTAGCTGAAATTTTATAATTATAATAAAAAGTTTTTTAGTTTTTTAATTTTTAGTTTTTAAGTTTTATTATATTTATAATATAATTAATGGTTAATAATAGCAAAAAAAAATCAAGCATTTTTCCTGCTAGCATTACGAAAATGTTCTCTAAAAAACAAAAGTTTCATAAAAAACATAAAGTAAAGCTAACGCTAGCAAAAGTTTTTACTTTTATAATATTATTTGTTTTAATTTTTGATAAAGCTACTATTTTGTTTGTTATATATTTATATGGTTTATATTCGTATTGGCAACCCGAAAAGAAAGAAAACTACACTAATAATAACAATGCTTTAGTAAGCACTATTTTTGAACCTTCTAACAATACTATAGCATCATTATCACAGGTTTTTAAACATCCAGAATTAAATCTAAAATCATATACTAATGTTAAAATAGACCCTACAAAAGTATTATTTGAAGACAACAAATTTTTGCCCGAATGTTGCTTTTATAATAGCGAATATAGCACATCTAAAGGATGCCCTTGTATAACAGGTGACCAACAAGATTATTTAAGCGCTCGAGGAACAAATAAATCACATATATCATTTATTCAAACTAATAATGATTATAAGAACAAATTTTTTTCACCAACACTAGCATTTCAAGGTGCAGACATTCCTTTTAAAACTAATGAGGAGCAGTTTATAATAGACTATGAGCCACTAGCACCCGAAAAAAAAACCGAATTTGATAGTTTAATAAATAATTATTAATATATTATTAATAATATATAAAAATTAAATACTATATATTATATGCGCTATAGCAATATAATAATTTTATTGTTTTATGCAGGTTGTAATAATGCATTTTTATTAACACACGTTAATAAAATTTATTTTGCTAATACAAAACACGCTACTAGAAAAAGTAATTTATTATTAAATAATAATAATACTAATAACGCTAGCGCTGATATATTTCCGTCATTTTATGAATTTTTAAGAACGCATTCTATTCAAAATATTAAAGATGACAAAGAAGAAGAAGAAGTAGAAGATGTTGAAACTATTAAAGCAGATTTTTTAAATTTTAAAGCTAATTTAAACGAAACAATTGAAACAAGCGAAACTAATAGGCTAGGAAAAGATTTTGCCAATAAGTTAAATTCTAAACACTTAAAACTATTAACAGCTTTTTCAGCAATACAGTGGGCACGAACTTGGATTTACGAAATGGTTCATATTAATGAATTTTTCCCTACTTTTATGTATCAAGATATGTATAAAATGTGCGATTATGGTAGTGTAAATGTTTCAAAGCGCTATTTTTATATTGGCTATTATCCACCATTACTAGATCAAAGAAAAGGCCCATATTATATTGGTGCTTTTGAAATAAATCCACCAGAGCGAGAGTTTAGCGCACGTATTATTATACAAAATCCATATTATAGCGTAAATAATGACTATGCTAAAGAACATATTATAAATTATAAAAAAGAATTGGAGGCATTATGCGTCGAGGCCACAGTATTTTTTAAGTATGCTAGTCTTAAAAATACGTCTTTTGAGAGATATTATTACTCTTGGCTTTTTGAAGAATAATGCAAATTTATTTTATAACAAAATATTTTATTATATATATATAATAAAATATGCGAAATACAAAGAATAAGAGAAAGCATGCTAGAAAGCATGCTAGAAAGCATGCTAGAAAGAATGATAGAAAAGCTAAAACTAAGACTAAAGCTGGATATGTATCCGCCAGTGCCCAAGCAATGTTAGCATCACTTGAAGCCACTATAACGCATAATATTGCACAACTAAGACAATCGTTAGCTAACATAGTTCCGACCCTTACTTTGAAATCAAGACAATATAAAACTTTTATAAATAGTGTATCAACCTCTTATGAATATAACGTTAAGCATATTCCAATTGTCTTGCTAAGATTAATAGCTCAAATTCGCACTGTTTTAGAAAGAGTTAATCACTTGCTAAGATTCCACAATGAACCTGCGTTTTTAGAAGAAGAATTAGCAAGACACGGTTTTAATGACATAGTAACTTTTATAGACTTAACGCTAACTAATATGGAGGATATAGAAGATAAAATGCAACGCCATACTCAAAATGCGCTAGATGATTATAAAGGAGCACAATTAGGTGTTGAAATACGACCTGCTATAAGAAATAGAACTACTCGTAATACAGACGCTATTGTAAGACCTCCACGCACTACAAGAGCGCGCGCTTTAACTAGAAGAATACGAAGCTTTTAATATAAACATTACATTGTTTTCTACTATTTTCTGCTATATTTTCTGCTATATTTTTTGCTATATTTTCTGCTATGTTTTCTACTATGTTTTCTGCTATGTTTTCTGCTTCTTTTGTTTCTTTGTTTTTTTGTTTTTTTTATTTTTCCCCCTTTAGAAGCAATTACATCCGATTTTGCTTTCTCTTGAATTTCATTAATGCGAGGGAAACAAATACTATTGACCCAAAATTCAATAGATGTTTTCTGAAAGTTTAATATTTTTTTGATGCCTGTTGGTTTTGTTGTATCTAATCTACAATTATCCTTAGATTCCATTTCCATATCTAAAATCTCAAACCCTAATTTATTATATATATTATCTTGTGTATTATTATTTCTAGATGTCTCGTCATCTAATGTAAAAATTTCAATACTAGGCCATTCTGTTTTTACATAAGACATTCCATAAATTAATAATAATGTGGCATATCCTTTGCCTCTATAAGGTTCTTCAGTATTAACTTCATGAATATGAAATGTATAAGGCACTATTGTTTTTTCATTTTGAGTTTTACAGTCTATTAATTGGACATCTGTGTTAACAGAAATACTTAATACGGCTATTAAATGAAATTTTTTATTGTTAGGATTAGATTTCATTTCAAATTTATACCAATTAGGATGCTTACTCCTATCATTTACAACGACTTTTTCACTTGTTATAGTAAAATTTAGTTCTCCCATTATACCACTAACATGATCTATTAGTTTTTTTTAACAATAATAATTTGCCTTCATCGATAGGTGGTACTAGTTGTTTGAGTCTAGGTTTTTTGTTACTATACATTATATACTATTATATACTATTATATACTATTATATTTCTAAAGCTTGCTTTTTACTATATTTTTTAGTATATTTTTTGCCTTGTTTTCTTTGCTTTCTGCTATATTTTTTACCTTGTTTTCGTTTTCTTTTACCTTCAGCTAATCGTTCATAACCAGACCTCCTCCTAGCACTTGAAAGTATTCTAGATGAAAACTCACTTACTTGGTCTTTCAGATATATCATATTTCTTACTAATATACTTCTAAGTGCAGGTAATTTATAAATGTATACATCTTTTGCTAATTTTTTAAATGAGCGGTTATCTGGAACAAAGGAATGATACTTATAAATAGGTATGTGAAATCTTACAGGTAAATTTGGAATTGGCGCATTTAACGGATCCAATCTGGCTATTTCGTGTAATTGTGCTCTAGTAATACTTGTATAGTCATATGTATCACGAGTAAGTTCTAAAGTTCCGCCCGGTGGAAGTAAATATTCAAATTCAGAATATATAGTTGTAAGTTGTCCGTAAAGAATTCCCGCATAATTAATTATAGAAATTCCATGCGTGCCTATGGGTATTTCTATACAAATTATAGTATTGTCTCCATTAGCTGGGTCAAAGGGATTTGTTGGATTTGCATTATTTATAGGAGGAGGCGTACACCAAAAATCACATACGCGTAATAATATAGAGGTTGATGTAAATTGATTTAAATAAATGCGGGGTTTCATAACACCATTAGCATCTAGTAATGGAACAGCATCAGGATATTGTGGTAATTGTTGAAAACATCTAAATACATAGAATTTTTCTTGAGAGGGCGTGGTTTTCGTAAATGCACTTAATAAATTATAAATATAACTGTCAGTAACACTAACATTTCTCAGCATTTCAGTTTCATAATATTCTTTAATAGCATTAAATACTAGCTCACTATTACCTAACATATCTCTCACACCCTGATTCATCGCAGCATAATCATCACCAACAAATTTTTGTATTCCATTTATTATTTCAGCATTTTCATCAAAATTGTCACGTATTTGAGTCAATTCACCCACCCCTTTTGATGCAAAAAAACGAATAGCATCTCTCATTCGCTCTTCAATCGCAACATCAGCAATTTCAGTTATTTGAGGATTAACTAATCCAGCATAAAAGCGAGGTTCTTTAACTTTCAAATAATCATCGTATTTTTCATAAGGTCTATATTTCTTTAATTGTTTTAATTTTATGATTTCAAACTGCGGTAATGGCATTATATATATATAAAGGATTTAAATAAAAAACGAATAACTAAACTGTTTTTGAACTAACTATCTTAATATCTTAATATCTTAATATCTTAATATCTTAATATCTTAATATCTTAATATCTTAATAACTTAATAACTTAAGTATACATTCCATATGGAATATCTTTTGTTGATGCTTTATTAATTAAATCATCAATAATCTGTCTTGTTAAAATACAAGGCCAACTAATCTTACTCTTAAGCTTAAATCCTTCACTATTTTCAAATAGATTTACATTAGGCTTCATTAATCTATATAAATTTAACTTTTTATAAATAATTTCTAAACAACGCTTTAAATTGCGCACTCCATCTTCTTTTTCTGTAAAATCATTAATAATATATTCTAATAATTCGTCATTAAAGACAATAGTGTCGCTAGCAAATTTAATTTCCTCTCTAATTTTTGGCAATAAATAATCTTTTGCAATAACTAACTTATCTTTAGTTTTGTAACCCTTTGTTTCGATTTTATACATCCTATCTTTTAAAATAGGATTAACGGCACTCTCGTCGTTATAGCTAAAAATAAATAATGCTTTAGACATATCAATACTCATTTCCGAAAAATATTTATCACTAAATTTAGAGTTTTGTGTGCTGTCTGTTAAATGTGTTAATACACCCGTAATTTCCTGCCCTTTAAACGAATCGCTCAATTTATCTAATTCATCAAATAAAATAATCGGGTTCATACAACCACATTGAATTAATATATCAATAATTTTTCCATGCTTACTACCTTCATATGTATAGTCAAAACCATCTATAAAACCCGAGTCACCACACCCACCTAGCGCAATAAGCGCAAAAGGCCTGTTTAAAATTCTGCTAATACCCTCTTTAATAAGTGTTGTTTTGCCAGTTCCAGGAGGCCCTTTAATAGCAATAGCACAACCAATTGCATTTGGATTTACTAACCATAGTCCAATCATTTGCATAATTTGTATTTTGGCATCTTCTAGCCCATAAGTAACACTGTCTAATATTTTTTTGGCATTTTCCATAAATTCGTGACATTGCTCAATACCATCAGCAAAACTAATAGGCAAATTGTTATACTTATTAAACGGAATTTTCAAAAACGAGTCAACCCACGACTTAATTTTATAATATTCACTATTTCCACTACCAGACATTAAGCGCATAATATTTATTTTTCTTAAAGCACACGCTTTATATTGGTCGGGAATATCAAGGTCAACCAAATGTAGCAAATAAGGTTTGCTAATTTTAGTCAATTCTTTGAGTTTTTCTAATTTAGCAATTGCTTCCAATTGTAAATTTTTAGATAAACAATTTTTAAAATATTCTGACTCTGCTTCCTCATTATTTAAAATCTTATCAAATGCCCGGTAATTTCTATTTGACACTTTTGGCGGAGCCGGAACTATATCATCTTTTTGAATAGGAATAGGAATTGGCGTATGTGTGTTTTTATTAAGTTTTTCTGTTTCCTTTTCGGTTCCTTCATCATCTTCGTCATCTTCGTCATCATCATCGCCTTCTTGATAATATATAGGGTCATTAGTCTCTCTAGTTTCATTATTGAAAATATTGTTTTTTCCTTTTTTCAAATTTACAATAATATTAATATTTTTATTAGTATCAGATTTATTAAGGTTTTCGAAAAGCGTTTTAAACCCTTCTGATAATAAAGTTTTTTTGCCCTTGCCTTTATCTTCTTTTTCTTTTTCTTCATCTTCTTCTTCGCCTTCTTCGCCTTCTTCGCCTTCGTCTTCACTAGTATCTGAATTAATCATAACATTTTTCTTATAAAAATTTGTATGCTTTTTTTTAATAATTTTACTATTAAATAAATTATGCTTGTATAAATCGTTACTAGCATTCTCTAAATTTTGAAAATGCGTTTTTTTTGCTCGCTTGTGCATATTTTCGTTTGCTTCATTTGCTTCATTTGCTTCATTTGCTTCCTTAATATATTTATTTTTACTATAACGTGAAGGATATAGTTGGTGCAAAAATTTATAATAATCACGTTTATTAAAACCATTATCTGAGCCATTATCTGAGCCATTATCTGAGCCATTTTCCGAACTATTATCAAAATACTCAAAATCTGAACCACTGCTAATTGAACTTATATCAGAATTACTGTTATCATATACATAGTTCATTTTTGGAATACTAGCAGTCTTAGCTCTAGTGCAATATTTATGAGGCATAATAGTTCTATTATTAAATTATATTATATTTAATAACAAAAAATTCAATTTTTAAATTAATAAAAAATTAAAAATTGAATAAATATTATTTAAATATTATTTAACTATTATAAAAGAATGACCGATTTTGAAAATAAGAAACCATCTAAAATCATTGGTATTCAGTTTAGTATTTTAAGTCCTTATGAAATTCAAAAAGGGTCGGTTGTCGAAATAACAAACAGGGATACTCATATAAATAATAAACCAGTATTAGGGGGGCTTTTTGACCCTCGTATGGGTGTTTTAGATGCGGGTATGATATGCCCAACCGACGGTCTTGATTATGTTCAATCGCCTGGTTATTTTGGACATATTAACTTATCAAGACCGGTATATTATATTCAATATTTATCAACAATTATGAAAATATGCAGATGCATTTGTATTAAGTGCTCTAAGCTATTAATTGATAAAGAAAAATATAATTATTTGCTAGAATTAAATGCGGACGTTCGTTGGACAAAAGTATTTGCATTAGCAAGTAAGAAGCATAGATGTGGTGAAGATTCACATAATGGTTGCGGATGCTTACAGCCTAAACTTAGGAAAGAAGGTTTAGCAACAATTATTGCCGAATGGAATGATAAAGAAGAGGAATTTAATAATTACGATTTTAAGAAAGAAGACTCTAAAATGGCGATGAAAATTATTCCAGAAATTATGCTTAAAATTTTTAAGAAAATTTCGGATGAAGACGTGCAATTTATGGGGTTTAGTCCAATATGGTCGCGACCAGAATGGATGATTTGCCAAGTGCTTGCTGTTCCACCTCCACAAGTGCGACCATCAATTAAGCACGATGCGCAACAGCGGAGCGAAGACGATTTAACACATATTATTATTAATATTGTTAAAGCAAATAAAATGTTGCAGGAAAAAATCGAGCAAAAATCGGGGTCTAATGTTATCGATGATTGGACAACAGTATTACAATATTATATTGCTACTCTTGTTGATAATAAGATTCCAGGTGTTGCAGCAGTTGCTCAGCGGTCTGGTCGTCCATTAAAAGCGATTAAAGAGCGTTTAAACGGTAAGAGTGGCAGAGTGCGAGGAAATTTAATGGGAAAGCGCGTAGATTATAGCGCACGTTCAGTTATTACACCTGATCCTAATTTATCAATTAATGAATTAGGCGTTCCGCTAAAAATTGCAAAAAATTTGACAAAACCGATTATTGTTAATGAGCAAAATAGGAATTATTTGCGCAAGTTAATTTTAAACGGTCCAGACGTTCATCCAGGTGCAAAAATCTATGAGCGGAAAAACGGAGATTGTATTAGTTTGCGTTATGTCGATCGCGAATCAATCAATCTTGAAATTGGCGACATTGTACATCGCCATATTTTAGACGGTGATGCGGTGCTTTTCAATAGGCAACCAACTCTCCATAGAATGTCTATGATGTGCCATATTGCAAAAGTAATGATGCGGGGCGACACATTTAGAATGAATGTTGCTGATACTAAACCATATAATGCCGATTTTGACGGTGATGAAATGAATTTACATATGCCACAAGACGATGAGTCGGAAATCGAACTCAAAACATTGGCAGCCGTAAAATATCAAATTATTAGCCCGGCAAACAACAAATCAATTGTAGGCATTTTTCAAGATTCGCTATTAAGCAGTTATTTATTTACACGAGAAGCCATTAATTTCAATCCTCGAACTGCAATGAATATAATGGCGCACCTTAAAACGATTGATTTAACAAAAATCAATTTTGATAATCCTTTGCAAAGTAGCTTTGTGCTATTAAGTCAAATTATTCCAAATATTACATTAAAATATAAAACAAAGCAATTTAACGAAGCCAGTGAAGATTACAAAAATTCTAATAATGTATTAGAAATTAATAAAGGAGCTATTAAGCGGGGACATATTGAAAAGGGCATTCTTGGCGATACAACTCGCGGAATAATTCACAGAATTAATAACGACTATGGTGTTGATAGTGCGTGCGATTTTATCAATAATTTGCAAGACATTGTAACCGAATATATGAAAATTCACGGCTATAGTGTAGGAATTAGCGACCTTATTGCAGATAGAGAAACAAATGCCAAAATTAACGAAACAATTAATAAGAAGAAAATAGAGGTCAAGTCTTTAATTGACGAAACTCATTTAGGTATTTTTGAGAATAAAACAGGGCGTTCAAATGTCCAAGAATTTGAAACACGTATTAATAATATTTTAAATAAGGCCTCTTTTGAAGCCGGTAAATTAGGTCGCCAAAATCTCAATACACATAATCGTTTTGTAATGATGGTAAATGCTGGGTCAAAAGGCAGCGACTTAAATATTTCACAAATGATTTCGTGTTTAGGACAGCAAAACGTAGATGGCAAACGTATTCCTTATGGATTTGAGGATAGAACATTACCGCATTATACTAAATACGATGATTCGCCTAATGCTCGTGGATTTGTAGAAAATTCGTTTATTAGCGGATTAAACCCAGACGAGTTATTCTTTCATGCTATGGGTGGCCGTGTTGGTTTGATTGATACTGCGTGCAAAACGAGCCAAACCGGCTATATTCAGCGCCGCCTAATTAAAGGGTTAGAAGACTTAATGGTACATTATGATATGACAGTACGTAACAATAAAAACAAGATTATCCAATTTAAATACGGAGACGACAGCTTTGACCCGGTTAGGGTTGAGTCGCAACAGGTGCCATTTGTTAATATGTCTATTGAAGAAATTTACGGGCACTATCAAATGCCTAATGATTATTCTAAAGACTCCATATATGGAACATTATACACCAAGCAAGCTTATAGCAAATTTAAAAAGCAAAAGTCCGAATTAGATAAAAAATGCAAATATTACATTGATTATATGCTACAAGCACGTGAAGATGTAATTGCTAAAATTTTCAATGGTATTTATAAACCGTCTGTAAATGTTCCTGTGTCATTTACGCATATAATTAACAATATTGCGGGAAATCAAGAGGAAAACGTGATTATTGATGTTACTCCGCTAGAAGTATTTGAAATGATTGAAACTAATTATGAGAATTTAAATAAGCTAAATTATTGTAAGCCAAACAAGCTATTTAAAGTCTTATACTTTTACTATTTGAGCCCCAAAGATTTATTAATGTATAAGCGCCTTACTCGTAAATCTATTGAACTTTTAATGACGGTTATTAATAACGCATATAAAAAATCGCTAATTGCACCTGGTGAAATGGTTGGTATGATTGCAGCCCAAAGCATAGGCGAACCTACAACACAATTAACGCTAAACACGTTTCATTTTGCCGGTGTAGCTTCAAAATCCAACGTAACACGTGGTGTTCCACGTATTGAGGAAATCTTGTCTTTAAGTGATAATCCTAAAAGCTTGTCGTGCTCTATTTATTTAAATAAGCCCGAAAGTTATGACCAAAATAAAGTGAAAGAATATATTACAAAGATTGAAAATACTAAATTACGGTCCTTAGTGGAGTGTATTGAGATTTGCTTTGACCCTGATGATATGAATTCTTTAATTGCAGAAGACGTGACTATGATGAAAGAATACAATGAATTTGAAAAATTATTAGATGATTGTAATACTAGTTATGATGCAAATAAAGATAAGGAAAAATCGAAGTGGATTATTAGAATGTCTATGAATAGAACCGAAATGTTAGATACAAATATTTCGATGGACGATATTCATTTTGGTTTAATGAATAGTTATAATAATTTGACGTGTATGTATACAGATTATAATTCTGATAAGCTAGTTTTTAGAATTAGGATTAATAGAAATCTGCAACTTTTAAAGAAAAAGAAGAACAAAAATGTTTTAGAGACGCTCGACCAAAGCGATGAGATTTATTTATTGAGAAATTTGCAAGACGAATTACTAGACAACCTGATTTTACGCGGTATTAAAAATATTAATAAGGTATCACTGCGAAAAATTACGGACAATTTTGAAGAAATTGATACAAAATACATTAAAAAAGATTTGTGGGTTTTAGATACTGTTGGCACTAATTTACTAGAAATCTTGGCGCTTGATTTTGTTGATAAAACGCGAACTGTTTCAAGTCATATTATTGAAATTTATAATGTATTAGGGATTGAGGCAGCGCGCCAAAGCATATTTGATGAGTTTTCAGAGGTCATTGAATTTGATAGCACATATATTAATTATCGCCACTTAACAATTTTGGCGGATAGAATGACGTGTAATGATAAGATGGTTTCTATTTTTAGGCACGGCATTAATAACGATGATATTGGTGCAATTGCAAAGGCATCATTTGAAGAGACACCGGAAATGTTTTTAAAAGCTGCAAAACACGGAGAACTTGATAATATGAAGGGTGTTTCTGCAAATATTATGTGCGGACAAGAGGGGTATTATGGGACAAGCAGTTTTAAGGTATTAATTGACAATGACTTTATTATGACTATTAAACCTAATAAAGACGTTGTTCCAGTGGACGAGAAGATGGATGAAAAGGTTTTAATGGACCAGCTAAATGCTGTTAATAGCAATGAGTGTAGCACTAATAATTTATTAATTGAGGCAACAGTTAATAGTATGCAAAATGTTAATATTGGAAAGAGCGATGATTATGAGTTGGATTTTTAAGAATATTAACAAACAATTCTATTATTTTATTTTTTTATTTCAACTTTTTTGACTTGTCTCACTTTATATTTTGTATTTGTTAATTTTGACAAATCATAATTTGTGATGTAATTTTCTAACGGATTAATAAATAATTTAAGCTCTTTCTTAAGCTTGCTATATAATTTATAATTTGGAGTATCTAATAAATCATTTTCAATATTAATTTTGATTGACTGCTTAGTAAAAAGCAGTTTATAATTATGTTCTTTTTTGCGTGAATATTTACTAGGGACTTTGAAGAAATAATATTCCTGATTCAGTTTATTTATATTACATATAATATAATTTTCATCGGTTATTGTTAAATCAATAGCGCTATTACATAAGAATATTATTGGTAAATTATATTCTTTTGCTAACATATAAATATCAATATAGGTTATATAATATGCGTCGCTATACATTAAGTCTTCAAAACTTAGCTCTTTATTAATAACTTTTTCGAGTATAGATTTCTTATTATTTTTCAATAATATATAACATAATATTTCAAAATTTGCATCCTTGGTGTAAAGCTCGTATAATTTTTTCTTTATATCATTTATTGTCAAATTGCTATTTTGTATGCTATTATTGTGCTTAATAATAATTAATATTAATTGAAAAGAACATAGCTTATTGTTTAAATGAAAGCCTAATTCATATAATGGCTCTTTAAAATTAAGGCGCATACCCTCTCTAATTAAATTTTTATAAAACTCGCACTTATAACTAGGGTCGCTATTTTGCGCAATAAATTGCAGATTTTGTGCTATTTCAGATGTGTCAATGCTAATGCTAGTCTCTTGTGCTGGTGTAGCAGAGTCGTCTGTTTTAGCTACATTAGGAGCTTTGATTTTGATTTGTAATTTTGCATCTGTATCCGCATATGCATCTGTATCCGACTTATTTTTATCATAATATTCTTGAATTGTTTGTAATTTATCTTTTGTTGCAGCAATAATAATTTTTTCTTTTTTCAAATTTTTAAAATTCAAAATTTCTTTAGACTCTACAATACCTAGCGTATCAAACGTATTTTTCAAATTATTTTGACTATTGCTACTTATTAAATCTTTCAAATATTCTTGCGTTAGTGTTGAATGAAACAGTAAAAGCTCGTTTTCTAAAATAGTGTATTCTACCGACCCATAATTATATGAAATGTTATTTTCGAAAATAAAATTTTTAAACTTATTATATCTTACAAATTCGTCAGATAAACGGCTATAGTATATTTCCTCATTTTGTTCTCCATTTATTAAATTTTTCTTAGGTATAATCAAAGAGCATATGTCATTTGACTTCATACAAAAAGAGGTATTACACTCATCGGCATCAACACAAGAGCTTATTTTTTTTATAGAGGCCAATATATTTTTATCATACTTAGCAAATATTATATAATTCTCTCCAATTGTTTTCAGCAAATTGTAAATATTAGATATTTTATCTAAATATAGCATCGAGTTAGCATTAATAATTTTAATAATGCTTGCTTTATAAAGGCTATGCTTGTGCATACCTAATATTTTTTTAAACGTGTTTTTGAAGCTGTTGTAAAATTGTGTTTCTAATTTTATATTATTAACAGTAGCGCTTCGTTCATTGTCTTGAGAGAGATTTGTCTGAATATTTTTATCAATATAAACATAGTTACTATCGTTGATTTCTTTAAGTTCATCGCCATTATTATTAAATTCGGGTTTACTCAATTGAATAAACTGGTTACCATTAGTAAGAATACCAATAATCAAACTATCTTCTATAATTTTGTATAAGGGTTTGCACATAATTTTCTTGTTACTGGAAGAATAAACCTTTTCTAAAATATGTTTTGTAGAATTGTAGTCATTATATTCGCTTTCCGTTATTTCGTCAATCATTTTATACGGAATAGTTTCGTAAATGGACGATAATGCGGACGGATAACAAGGTATAAATCCGTGAATGGCGTTGTTATTAATTAATAGGCCTATAACTTTATTATTATAATCCATAATTTGATAATTAATTTCATATTTTAGCTGTGTTATGCTAGCGATTACATTATCTAAATGTATATTTGGCTTAAAATCGTAAAAGGCGGTATCGTTTTTTTTGGTAGCTGTAGCTATAGAGCCGACGCAATTAGAATTTATCGAATTTCTAATGCTATTTAAAATATTTTTGAAGCCTGCTAGCAGTTTATCTTCATTGCTCTTTGCAAAACTGAAGGTTTTTACAATATAATAGTCAATAGTATTATTTATTAAATATATGGGTTCAAAATACTCGTTTTTTTGTATTAACAATAAGCATTTCTTTTTTAAATCTATAAATTCGTTGCTATAACTTTGTTTAGGGCATATAATTTTAACATTATCAGTTGTGTCTTCGTTTGTAATATCTAAAATTATTAAATTTAATCCATTAGGAAACAGCAAATCATTACTTTTGCATATTATATCCCACAAATATGTATAATCAATAAAACTAGAACTTTCCAAATAAGCTTTGAAATTTTCGAAACTATTTATGATTTTTTTAATAAAAGTTATGTGACTGGGGTCATCTAGTTTTTTGGTTGTTTTTGAGACAAGTTGCTTATATAAAATGCTTGATTTATATTTGTCTAATTTAATAGTGCTTACTAATTCACTAAAATTTTTAGAAATGAAAATATGCGGTAAATTGCCATTGTTGTATTTTATAAAGCTATCTATAGTAATGCTAGCAACAATTATTTTTTTCATAGCATTTATCGAAATAGACTTGGAATTATTTAAAACCAATGTTTCATATAAGTCAGCTATACACGCAATAAATGATTGCTTATTACTGTTTTCAACACCATAACGCAACAAACATTGCCGATTTGTTCTTAATAAATTGGGAGCTTGCTTAGTAACACAATCTAAATTATCAAAATGTAATATTTTTTGAATACTTAACGGCAAAAAACCAATTTTGCTTTTTTCTAACGGCGTTTTTTCGGGACCTTTAATATAGTTATAATAGTCTTTTTTGTTGTCATTAGTGCTATAGTCCAAATCTAAACATTTGCTGCGTCTTTGTTTTTGTTGTGATTTATTCCATAGCTTATTATTAAAACAGCAAGGTAAACAAAACCCATTTCTATTGTGTTTTTCATCTAAAAACCCAGGAACATGATCTATATAATTTCCTTTTTCGTCAATATGATATTTGCTATCTGTAAATTCCATAATATTACCATCATAAGTGCCGTTTTTATTCTTTTTTGTAATGACTTTTCCATAACGCTCGCTTTCTACTTCTGCGTGTGTTAAACTAATATTTTTTTCAAGGTCCCAATATCTTGGGCATATATAATAATATTTGTTACCTTCTTTTGTGCCATATTCGTAACTTTCTGTATATGAATCTCTATGATGAGTGTCTATATATGTTTTCTCTTCTTTTGTTAAAATAACTGGCTGTTTTTTAACATTTGCTGGGCACAATCTCGAATATTCAGTATAAAATTTATTTTTATCTGTTGTAAATAGCTTTGGTTCTTTATTAATTAGTCTTTTTAATATAGGATTGCTTTTTTCTGATACTTCTTTAAATTCGTCTTCGGCTAGTGTTTCTTTATATGCTTTATCTTCTTGTTGTTCGTCATGTGCGACTTCTTTTATTGTTTCTTTAGGATTAGGATTAGTTGCTTGAATTTCTTCAGTTGCAATGTATTCATCTTTGTCTTCATTTTCTATGTTTTCTATGTTTTCTTCTTTGTCTTCATCTGCATTTTCTATGTTTTCTTTTTCCTCTTTTTCTATGTTTTCATCATCATCGTCGTTTTCATCGTCTTCATCGTCATCATTGTCTTCGCCATCTTCGTCGCCATCATCGTCGCCATCATCGTCGCCATCTTCGTCGTCATCTTCGTCTTCGTCGTCATCATCTAGAAGTATATCCATTAAATCATTATGCGCGCTATAATCTTCGTCATCATCGTCATCGTCTTCATTTTCTAATAAATGAGTAATATTTTTATTGGTGGTGGCCTCTATATTTGTAAAAGTTTTTTCTTTAGTTTCATCTAAAGGCTGTGTTTTTTTACATATATTGTTAACTTCTAAATTAAGGGTCTCATCTTCAATGTTATTAAAAAGTATTTTAGTAAGCGAATCTATATATATAGGAATAGTGTCTAAATAGTTAATATTATCAATATTTTCAATATTAATAACAAGACTATTTGAATTCGTCTTCTTAAACACTGTTTGAAAGCCTGGATTATTTTTAATAGTTATTTTTTTATGATTGAATGTATTTTGTAATAATTTGAGAGAATTTATCACATCTATTAACCTTGAACGCGCATCTTCAAGCGACAAGTTAAAGTTATCTTTTAATTTGTGCAATATATCCATTTCACTGGCCTTTTGCTTAATAAGTTCTATTATATACGATTCTTCGGAATTCATAATGCTAAAGTTTGATACATTTTTATAACGCATAACTATTTCCTCTGAATTAGAGCTAATAGTGTTGAAAAAATAACTGCTACAATTTACAATAGCGTTAGGTTTAAGAGCGCCTTTGACTTTAATAGTTGTCATATAATTTATAGAATTTATTTCAACATTTTTGTTGAGTAAATTGTCAAATAAGTCAATACTATTATTAACAACAAATTTCCTAATAAACTTTATAATATTATTAACATTAGTAGCAACTAAAGTATTGATTTTTTCTAAATCTATAACATTTTTAAAGTCTATTTTAACATTAATAATTCCATTATCTTCTAACTCTATAAGAAATTCATTAACATTATTTACAAACAAATCCTCTTTAGAATTGACATAAAAAGAGATTGTGTGCGACTTGCCTAAAAATTTGGCATATTTTAATATTAGCGTTTTGCTTAATAGCGGGACCTTTTTGCTAGTCATTTCTTTTTCTTCTAAACAATAAAGGCGATACAAATTTTCCAATTTTTTGCCAGGGTTGTATTTGATAAATGGATAAAGTTCGCTACTTGTAAATAGTTTAAATAAGGTTTCTAATGATATATTATAGTTTAGCGCACTATTAATATTAATATTAATACTTTTAATACCGCTAGATTCATATTTTAAACCGTTTGATTTATTATAAATTTTATAGAGTGCTAACTTGAATTTATTTTTATTATTGAAATAGGTGTCTTCTACCAATTCGGAACTTTGCTTTAGCAGTTCTATTTTTTGCGCTAAAAAATCTCTCTTATTAATAATATTTTTAGAATATAAAAATTGAAAATATACTTTTATTAGTGTTTCATCGTCTGTTTCTTGACTCGGGTTTTCAAGTAATAAACTTGCTAAACATACAATTATGCTATTATTATATATTGCATAATCAAATACCATATTTGAATTATTTGTAGCAATAAATGAGGCCAAAGATTTGGTGGCGCTATTAGAATAATAAGGATTAACTACATAATTGGGCAACGGCTTTAATAGACTTTGACCGACTGATATAAATTCTGTAATAGCATTTATAGTAATAGCATCAATATCTTCATAAGTATAGAGTTCTTTCTTTTCTAAACTTTCGAGTATTTCTTGCTTTTCATTAATATTTATTAAATAGGCGCTTAGATTTTCCTCTGTTAAGTCGTTTTTATTATTGGATGTAATAGCATTGAATAATTCCATTTTATTTAATTTTGATTGCGTTAAACAATAAAAATATAGCTCTTCAAAACATAGCTTTTTGTCTTCGCTCGCTTTTTTGTTATAATGTTTAATAAATTTTAATTTAACTGTTTCAATAGTGTCATCAATATATATAGTGTCGTCAATAAATATTAGTTTGCTGTTGTAAGTCTTTAAATACATTAAATCATTGTTATTAAAATCATTGGTAAAATGTTTTTCATATATGTCGCTATATATAAAACTATTGTAATTATTGTAATTAGCATTTAGCTCATCTATGCTGGGAATACTCGAATTAGTGGCTATATATTTAGCATTGATAAATAAATAAACGTCATTAAAAGAGTTATTATTATTTATATAAAATTTAAATATATTTGACATTTATATAAATATAAGAGTTTAATTTTATATAAATATGATTGTAAATATTATTGTCGCTTATTGTAAAAATAGAGGATTAGGTAAAAATAATGCATTATTATGGGATATAAAAAGCGATATGGCTAAATTTAAAAAATTAACTAGTGGCAATGGTAATAATGCTATTATTATGGGGAGAAAAACATTTGAAAGCCTTAATAATGTTAAAGGACTTGCAAATAGAGACAACCTAATTTTGTCTAAATCCTTAGTATTGGATAATTGTGATAGTAAAAATTGCGTAAAAACTTTTACAACATTGGAATTATTGGAAGAGTTTGTTAAAACTAAAAACTATTCACAAGTGTGGATTATTGGAGGTGCTGAAATATATGAACTTTTTTTGAACAATTATAGGAAGCAAGAAAACAGTATTTTCAATATTAATGAGCTAATTATTACGTATTTAGATACCGATTTTGAATGTGATTGTTATTTTCCTGAGTTAAATAATTATATTGATAAGCATAATTTATATTTTTATAGCAAAAACATTATTAATAATAATTCAAACGCTACAAGCAAGCAAAATTATAATATTTATGAAATTATATATAAATTCATATAATATAATATAATATAATATAATATAATATAATTATTTAACATCATAATATGGGTTATCAGTAATATTCATTCCGCAATAACGAGCGGGTTCTTTTTTATAATCGACTGGGTTATAAATATTTATAGCTTTTGCTTCTGTTATCATAAATTTAAAGTTATTCCAAAACTCGTCGTTATGCCCTATTGATTTTGTAGCAATATGGCTAACTTCGTGTAATGCAACATACATCAATGTATTAATATCTATTAAACGTCCTTTATTGTTTTTTTCTGTATCTAAGCAAAACGCGATTTTTTCGCCTTTATTTTCGCTGTAAGCTGTAAATTCGCTTGTAGGAAGTGTTTCATATATTTTTTTTGGATTATAACCCTTTATAAGACGTTGCACATTTTCTTGTTCTGGGTATTTTTTTGATAAATGATTTATTAGTTTATTTAAGTTATTATTAACGTGTGCTAATCTGTCCGCTGCCAAGTTTAGTTTATTTCTATCTCTCACGCAATATGTATTACCATTAACATTGGAAATAATACATCTTAAATTAAAAGAATCACTATTTAAATATAACCTTAAAGCAATAATAATAATAAATATTATTAAAATAACATTAAACAAATGATTACTTACTAATGTTGTTGTTTTCATTTATATATATTTATATATTTATATGTAATAATATAATATAATTTTACTAGTCATTATATTATATTACACAAGTTAATTACACAAGTTAATTACACAAGTTAGTTACACAAGTTTATTACACAAGTTATTAAGCGCCTATTTCTAAAGGTTTTCTAAATTGGTCGGTTTCAATTGTTGAAATGTTCCATGGGCAATTTGTATTTGATCTGGGGTTTGCTGGTTCAGATCTTAATTGTAAGTTAGAATTTCTTAAACTTGAACCTTGTGTGTTAATTCCGACTAACTGTGCAGGATTTAATAGATTAATATTTTTTAAATCGGCATCAGCTTGGGGGATAGAATTTGACCACATATTATTATTACCTAATGGTAAAAGGTCAGACGGATTTGGTATTGCTTTATTGGATGCAACTTGGTTAATGGCATTCGGACTATCAGCTGATGTTGCTACAGATGAATTTGATACACCGTTATATGGAGCATATGTTGCAGACAATGGTTGGTTACTTACTTCGTTGGATTGACCATTTAATTCAGAATAGTTAAGTCTATTTGTCATTGGTAAACTCAATAAATTTTTACCTTTTGAATAATTTAATAAAAGTACAGCAACAAAAATTAATGCTAATATTCCTAAAATATGATCAGTTTTAATTCCTTTTAAAAAGCGCCCTTTGAAAATCTTTTTTGTAACAGCCATTTTATATAAAATAAATAATAAAAAATTTTTAATAATATTTAAATAATGATTATTAAATAAACGTTTAATAATTAATTAAAGAGTTTAATTATTAAATAATGGATTACTACTTAATTATCTTCATCACTTGAACTATCATTAACAATGTTTGTTAAATTATATTTAAGTTTTATATTTTTTGCTTCTAAAAATGCTTCTACTGCATTTCTTCTTATTTCTTTTGCTTTTTGCTTAGCCTTCTTATATATTTCTAAATATATACTTTCGTGTGATTTCAATTCTAGTGGCTCACTATTTTCAGTAATAACATCCAAATCAGTTATTTCTAACGCATAATCGTCGTCTAATGTTTCATTTGATTCTAAATTATTCATCAAATATTTGAAAGAGCTGGTTTCTTTAAGTTCTTTTGCTTCTCTAAGTTCTTTTGTTACAGCTTCTGCTTGGTCTTTAAGTTCTTTTGTTACAGCTTCTGCTTGGTCTTTAAGTTCTTTTGTTACAGCTTCTGCTTGGTCTTTAAGTTCTTTTGTTTCTACTTCGTCTTCTACTAACTTAACGGGTTGAAAGTTTATATTTATTTTACTATTTTCGTCATCGACCTTTTCCTTATTAGAACTCTCTAAAGTAGGTTCCTTTTTTTTATTAATTTTTATCAATAATTGATTTTCTAAAGTATCAGATGGATATAATACCATAAATTGCACTAATATAATATCAATGATGAATGAAGATTTAGAAAATCGTATTCCATTTATATTTAATAGTGGGATTATTTCATTATTACTATCATAGTCTGCTAAAGTAAGCTTCTTTTCGTTTTCATCATAAAGGTTTATTTTTTCTTGCTTTATATTTGCTTTAATTAAAAATTTCTTTCCGCCTTTATATGACCTCATAACAGGAGTAATAAAATCATTAATGTCATCATTAGATATATTAGCAGAATCATAAAACCATAATGATTTATTATTGCATATTTCTTTTATAAAATAATTTTCAAGATTTTCAAAAAATTCTACAATTAGCTTGTCACTGCTATTAAATTCTAAATCGCAAAAACATTTAGTGTTTGCTTGAATAATACCTTGTTTGGTTTTACATTTAGGAAGTTGAATGTAAAAATTTTTATTGGGATTAGTATTTAATTTACTGAAATATATGTTAGCATTTAGAAGTGTAGGATTTTCTAACTTTAAACTACCAAAATCAAAATTTTCACATATTTCGTAAATATGATTATTCATTTATTGATTATATAAAACTTTAGAAAAATGAATTTATATTTTCACGCATAAATGTAATAAATAATATACTTATTATTATTATTATTATTATAAATTGAAATAATGGTTTTTAAAAATATTAGATTGAAAAAATGTAAACGTGAGATTAGTAAAGAAGAAGAGGCGATTACGACTGCTATGACAGAATCAAGTATTGCATATCATTGTATTAATTTTTTAAAATCGGAAGAAATAAAAAAGGAAATGAGCTCTATAATCAATCCTATTATGGATTATTTCTTAAAGCAAATACACATATATTTATATTTTTTCCTATTTTTTATATTTATTAGTTTTGTTTTACATTTAGGAGTATTATTTCTATTATTAAAATATAATATAAGATTTAAAAAGTTATATAATAAATTGAATAAATTACAATTATAGGTAATTATAGTTAATTAACAAGTTTTTATATTATTAATTTATAATATTTTATAATAAATAAATAAATTATTATTTTATTATATTTTATAATAAATTATTATATTTTTTAATAAATTATTATATTTTTATAATATATATAAAATGCAGGAGGACATGGGAGAACCGATGCCAAGTATCAGCGGTGGCGACGGATTAGACTTTAAGATTCCAGGAGTAACAAGCGGAGGTAGAAGACGCGGTTCAAGAAAAGGCAAAGGCAGAGGAAAAAAAACCGGCAGAGGAAGAAAAGGCGGTTCGTTTTTAGCCGAAATAACTGTTCCAGCGGCGCTATTAGCGGCCACACAATATATGAAGGGCCCGTCTTCATACAGAAGAACCAAGAGAAGAGGCTCCAGAAGACGTAACAGGTCATCACAAAGAAGAAGAAGAAGGTAAAAAATAAAAAATAAAAAATAAAATATAAAAACAAATATTGAGAGATTTTAATTTAAAACTAAAACAACAAATTTTACTAATATTTTAATTCATAATATTAATAATAATATTATTATGAATGAGCAAGCTAAGAGTTATGATGGAACTATTCAAAATAGCATAAAAACATGGGTTGCGTTAGACAATCAATATAAAAAATTATATAGTCAAATCTCTCTATTACGAGAAGAAAAAAATAATATTGAAGAACAAATTTTTAATTATTACGATTCTAAAAATGCAAACTATCCACTAATAAATATAAGCGATGGCAAATTAAGTTTAACGCAAATGAAGCAATATAATATGCTAAGCTTTAAATTTTTAGAGGATTGTTTTAAGGAGTTTTTTACAGATTATGAAAACTGTAAGTCTATTGAAAATGAACTCATTGAGTTTATTAAATCAAAAAGAACATTTAAAACAAACAATTTAATCAAACGAACTTACAAAATAAGTTAATTTATATAAATGTATATATATAAATATATAAATATATATAAATATACATCAAACTATGTTGAAATACCTTGACAATCTAGATAAAACAAAACCAAGTTTGAATAAATTAGCTATGCTTCCTGGTTTTAATATATTAGAAAGCCAGTTATCGAATTTGAAAGAACCGCTTACTTACAGTAACGAAGCAGGTTATAAAAATTCAATTACACCAGATAAGGCTACTATAAATGAGCAAATATTCTTCAAATTATATGGTTTAATTGATTCAACAAAGAAGCAACTTAGCAAAAAATCACGGAAAAAAACACAAAAAAAATCAACACGAAAAAAATAAGTATTAAGAGACTTTGAACCAGTTAGAATTATTAAATGGACTTATTAATACATTACTTATTCTGTCTTTCCAAAATTGCACACGTTGCTCAAATAATAATTCTTTTGTTGTTTTAGGATATAAATCTTTATTTACATATGCTTTTTCGAGTTCGCTTTGTTTAGGTTTTACACCATAACAATTCGAACCTAATTTAGTATGAGGGTTAGGAACATAGCCACCATTTATACCAGGCAGTCCGCAGTCATATTTATGACCCTCTTTATCTTGTAACTTTGTCCAATCATTTTGACTTGTTGGATAAAGCCCTAACTGGTCTTTTGTCCACCCATAGCTACACCAACTTGCTCCGGTTTTATGGGCCTCACTTAATTGATTGTAATTAGCTAATTCTCCATCAAATGCTTTGCACACAGCTTTAGCATCGTGATATGTAAATCTATTACCAGGAACGTGATAAACTTCATTGGCAGTAGCAGTAGCAGTAGCAGTATCAGTATCAGTATCAGTAGCATTCATAGATATATCAGCTTGGTCTACTACTGATTTTATAGTTATTTCTGGGTTTTTAGAAAATAAATGTTTAAATTCAGTTACAATATTAATATTGAAAAAATACGCCAGTCCATTAACAAAAATTAAAAGAATAAATATTCCCCATAGTAAGGCCTCAATAATGTAATGTCCTCCACTTCGATTAGAAGGCATATTTCCATAGTCGTATGAAGTGCCTAAAAATGAAAATATTATGTAATAAACCATAATAATAACAATAAGCACCACTAATACAAAAGGATTAGTGCCTAAATTATTTAAATTATTGTAAAAATCTTGCGTTATATTATTAACTAATGCCATATTATATTATTATTATATTAATATATTAATAAAATAATAATAATCTAATTTTCTATAATTCTATAATCTATAATTCTATAATCTATAGTAATTTTCTATAAAAATAACAGTATCCTTTTGCCGTGATTAACTGCGATTCACTAATTTCAGTCACGTTTGTGTCATTAAAATGATACCACTTTTGATTAGCATTTTTAATATATGCAGTATAATGTCCGCCGTGACTTTCTCCATAATGATTACAAATTCCAAACAACTCATAAACATATTGCTCTCTGTTATAACCTATAACATATTTACTCAGGTCTAACCCCAATAAAGGAGTGTGAATTATATGATTTAATTTTTGATTTGAATTAGTAAATCTCTTAAAATCTACAATTAATATATTTGGTAAGCTCCAAAATTTAATGGTTTTTACAACATCTTCCTTATTATTCGTCTTTTCGTTAAACCACGCATTTGAACCTTCTAAAAACTCATAATTAGTATATAAATCAAAGCAATCATATATAGAACATTTTTTATGTTCTGCTGGTAATGGTAAATTAATTGTACTAAATGGCTCAGGTTTAATACTCAAAATCTTATTTGAATTGTCATTTGTTATAATCAGCGAAACGTGTATTCCAAAAAATAAATCAATAATTTCAGAATAACTAGAACTATAAGTAGCTCTTATCATTTCATAACAAGTCTTCGCTAATTCATCAAGGTCATTTTCTGTTTTTCCATCAACACTTATATGCACCTTTCGTTGCAATGCTTCGTGAAAACAATCAAAAATAAATATTAAAAACTCTGGCAAATCATTTTGTGCATAACCTGTAAATAAATCACATTTTTTTAATGCAGCAACTCTTTGTATTGTGTTTATAAACCTATTTGGACTAATTATGCAATTTTTACTCCATAACAAATCTCTCAAATCTTTCCATTCTTTCAAAACTAGTCCATTTTCACTAGATATATGTTCTCCAACACCAGTAATCAACTCATTTAATTCATAACATTGTGATAATATTTGCATACACGAGTTTATATAACACGTATTTCCTAAATTACATAATCCACTTAATCCCTTATTGTTATATTTATCTATTAAATCGTTAGCTACTAAATATTTATAATCTATTTGACTATTCATATGCTTAATAGTTTTATAACAATATATTTAATTATATATATTTAAATATATATTATTTATATAATTTATATTATACATTTATTATATGAATGCATTAAATACTAATGACCCTATAAATATGAATGCTGCGACTATGAATAATTTACTAACATTTTCAAATAATTATATACATTATTTAAATAATAGCGTTAATTATTTAAACAATAGCATAACTTATTTGAATAATGTTATGTATATGAATAATTATTATATTAATAATGCTAATGCTAGCAATGCCAATGTTATTAGCAATACCAATGTTGCTAGCAATACCAATGTTACTAGCACCAATGAAAACAATGCCCATTTATTTAATTATGATTTTGATGATTTTATAAAACTATCGAATACTAATATATATGCACTAATTAAGTCAAACACTATTGACTTGTATTATGGAAATATAGAAAATCCCACAAATGATAGTTGCGCTATAACACACGAAAAATTCTCAAATTGCGATGATGTAACAATGATTAAAGAATGCGGACATATATTTAATAGTGGTGCTATAAAACAATGGCTAATACAGCATCAAACGTGCCCAAATTGTAGACATAATATACTAAGTAATTCTAATATTATTAGCTATTCAGACCCTGATAATAATAATAAAACTGTTTTTTTATATACTAATGAATTCAAATTTTATTTAGCTTTACATATTGAAAGATTATTAAGCAATGGCCTAGCAAACAATGAAGACGAAGTTCATATTATAGTGTAACAGACAACGGAATAATTAAAGGAATAATATAACTAGTATTTACTATTTTCAGTTGTTCTAATCTAATTTGTCTAGTTATTTTCCATTTTTTACTTCTGTAACACATAATATTTTTTTTAGCTTCACTATATATTGCAGGTGTTTCTTTGAGAGATTGTTGTAAGTCTCTCAACTTCTGTGCTTCAATCTTATAATTTTCTTCTAATACTTTAATTTTTTCAAATTGCTTGCGTGTTTCAAGACATTTTTTATTAGTATCGTTTTTTTTCAAATAAACATATTTTTTTATATCTGCTGACATTTGTGCTTCATATACTGTAGTAAAATATTTGCCTCTTACATTACGCAAAGTGTCATTGTTTTTATTATTAACACCTTTATTTCCACAATATGGACAACGCGAGTCACCATTTCTAAACCAACTAATTAAACAATGTGTATGATAACTATGATTACATTCGGGTAATGTATAACATTGTCCACATTGCAATTCGTCTTTACATATCATACATTCTTCATTTGCATTTACACTAATATTAAGAATATTAATGGCATTTGTTAAAGACTCCATTTTAATCTTCACAACCTTATTAGCTTATTAATCAAATAAGTTTTATATAATTTATTAATAATATTATAAATAAATTATAAAAAAAATTATAAATTAAAAACTCTTGAGAAATTATATAAAAAAAATTATTTTTCTTTTTCTTAGCATTAGTGATTACTCATCTTCGTCGCTGTCTTCAGATGGAGGGCTTTTGATATGTTCACTTTGTCCTGCAATATTGAATACATGCTTGTATGTTGTTCGCCAGCGTCCTTCGGTCCAATTACGGCAGTCTGCCACATTTTTCTTGATTTTGGTTTCAAGTAAAGTGTTATCCTTGCGATAACTAACAAGAAAGTCTAGCCATCCATTATGGAGACGTTCCCAGTCATTTGGAAACATTTTCAATGAATACACAATCGCACCTGTAAAGTTTCCAATAGTTTTCTGAACATTAAGATGTTTCTTGCCTTGTAGCGGATACCTTACATCTGCTTCCTCATAAATAATGAGCAATTCATCAATAACTCGCTCTGCATTGTCCCTCATTTCATTACTAATAGGCGTCATTAGAGTTTCACGTAGCTCCTCATATGACTTTGTAATACCGTTGCAAGACTTCCAACCATGCACAATTCCATTTATCAACGCAACTAGCTTGTGAAGTTCATCATAACGCTTGTCGGTGTTATCGCATTTAATTGCACCCCACACAAGTTGCGCACGGTCAAGATACTTTCCTCTCATTTCCTGTCCGTCACTATTTGTATACTTCATAAACATCTCCTTTGTAAACTTTACCAACGGAGTATAGCTCAATGCATGAAGACGCTCGCCTGTTTTCAATGGCGAGCCATTTTGAAATCTGTCAAAAATCATAACACGCTCCTCCGGTGTTGCTCCGCTATATTCAACAACAATAATCTCATAGTTTCCAAAACGAAATTTTTCAATTTCGCACCATTCCGAATACTTTCTATTAGATGAATCCGAAAATTCGTCTTGAATAAAGTCTTTCAATGTTGTTACACGTTGAAGACCATCTTCAAACCATTGTTCATCGTTCTCATCAGTATAAATCAAAATAGAAGGAGATGGCATATTTCTTTTGCATGAATCAATAAATAACTTGCGCTTTTGTTCAGTCCAAACATTTGCATTGCGTTGGTGTTCGGGGATTTTAATTTTATCATTAGCATAACGAGAAACCAGATACTCAATCTTACGTCCGATGTGATTACGTTCAATTGTAGACATTGTATTAAATCAATAGTTTTGAATAACTATACATTTATTTCTTAAAGTTGCAAATCAATTTTTTTTAACTACAGCCTTAGTAACCACCTTTTAATAAAGCACCAAACGGGCTCCAATAAGGCAATAGCGTGGGTTGTTGCTTTAATACATTTAATATATTTTGTGGCACGCATTTTTTATCTACAACAACTTGATACGTATAGTCATCAAACCAAGTCTTTGACATATAATAATTGCCTTTAAAACCTTTTTCATCTCCCCAAGAATTTTCCACTAAAAAGCCGTCTGTTTTTGAATTGTCGAAATTATAGCCTTTTATAACAACAGCATGATTTGGCCCAGATTGCCTATAATTTAGCGCATCACATTTTTTCATATAAGTGTCAAACCCAAAAACGTCTTCATAGTCAAACCCTTCGCTATCTAAAAATCCATGTTCATTTGAAATATATTTATTAAAATCAACCCCTACCCATACAGCTTCTTCACTATTAATAGATTTTTTAACTGCATCCATCATTATATTGCTAGGAACATTAATGAAATTCTGCTCGGCGGCCCCTAATATATTAAATGTCATTTCAACATTATATAATTTATTAAACGGAGCTTGCTTACACGGATAGTTTATTAAACAAATTTTGTCCCGTGCTTTATATGGAACATATTTCTTGTAAAAGTTGAGAGGACTTATTTCGGCTATTTTATTAGCTTTTAAGGATTTGTTTTTATCGTTTGTTTCATAATATTCCCAAGTTATTTTACTGGGCGGTTCTCCCAAAAATAAGACCAAAATTTTATAACAATCAAACAACATACTTTCTAATAGTATTGTCTTATTTTTCAATAAGTCGCCTTTTGACATAGTTCTAATTCTATGCGCGCATTTTCGCAAAAAGTCGTCATAAAATTGCTCTAATTCTTTAGAATTGGCGCTGTGAAAGTGGTCGTTCATATTTGATTTTGGCACTATTCCATATTTTTCTATTAAATTTACAAACATATTCCACTGACCCCCATCATCTGTTACTTTATCTAACAAATTTATTAATTTTCCTAATTCTGTTTCAGATTTTAATGTTTCTAAATTAGTAGCATAACTTTCCAAAATATAATTTAAATAATAATTTGCCTTTTCTAATTTATCATAAAAAAATAAGAAATTTTGCGAAAGCTCAAAGCTAGGCTCTAACTTGTATTTTTTAATCATTTTATAGCGAATAATATTTAAAAACGCAAACAGCCAACATCTACCACTGTTTTCTTGATTTGTGACATTTGCATGTACGTCAATAACCTTGTTAAATACTTGCTTTTTATTTTGTATATAATCGCTTTTCAATATTAATTTCTTAAAATCAGACTTTGTATTTACATTTTTTAATACCTTATTTGTTTTCTTTATATTGAATTTATGCGAAAAATGTGATAAATTTTTATGTGTTATATTATTAACCATAGCTATATAAAAAATATATATATTAATATAGCGCTATATTAATATATTAAATAAACTATTTTTAATCTTTTAAATATTTAATAAAACAATATAAAGACAAAAGACCTATTTACAATCTTTTAAATATTTGTCAAATAATAAGCTTTTAATTTCTTTACATTTTAACTCTTCAAGTTTTTTCTCATATTTTTCCGGGTCAGTCCATTTTTCGCGTAATTTTGCTAATTCGTTATGCCACGACTGTAATGTTACTCCGCGTTTCTTTTTAAACTCGCTCATATTTTCCAAGTCTAAAGCATATAACTGCAATAATGGTTTCATAATTTGATTACTAATATAATGATTATAGTCAAGCACTAGACCATTTAGCTTAATAAAATCGGGAGTTTCTATTTTTTCGCCTTGCAAAGCCTTTTTATTACTATTTACTATATACGCATAATACATCCTATCTCCGCTAGATGGCTTATTTCCACTGTCGCGCAAACCAATACGCTCAGCTAATACCTTATGAGCAATTTGTTTAGGATTCTTGTAATAGCCACGCAACGACTTAGTCACTAATAATTTTTCAATAGGATATTCACAACCTATTAATTTACCAAGACACTCATTCAAAAATTTAACGGACTTACTAATACTTTTTTCATTCATAATAATATTAACAATTCCTCCATATATATCTTTTACTAGCGGCGCATTGTCGCGCCGTTTTAATACAATACCCATATATTTCATTTTTCCTTTATCCGGATTGTCTTCATATAAAATGCCCACATAACGCTTTTTAGATAACAAAATCCACGGATAAAAGGTCTTTTCATATTCTAAGTCGTGAGGCGCTTTTAGAAATTTACTCGCTAATTCGCCCGCCTGCTTTGCTAGCTCAATAGTATAAACTAGCGCTTCTTTATTCACAATTTTCTCAAGCGTCTCATGATTGCGCAAATTAAATTTGAAGAATACTGAGTCGGTGTCGCCATAAACACACTGCGCTTTCACTTTTACAGTTGTTCCATTGCTAAGCGTTACATTAATGTCGTCATAACATTCTTCAATAATTGAACGACCGTAAAATAGTAATTTGCGCCCAACTGCTGTAGTAGAGGCTGCAACATCTGGCTCATAAAAAGCACTTGTTATTGCACCCATTTGGCCATATAATGAATTAGCAGTTACTTTAATACTTAACTGACGCTTATCCAAAATATTTTTCATAAATTCATCCTTTTCTAATGTAATGAGTTTACGCGTTGCTTTTCGCGCATAAAGCAGGTCTTCTAAAATTGATGGCATAATTGCTTTTCCTTCGCTAAATTGCGCAAATCTGCAAATTTTATAACCAATTACAATTTTCTTAGCGGCTGCTTTCGGGGTCAATCTTACATATTTGTAAGTATCATACTTGACATCAACATATTTATAACCCAAGTCATATAAATTGTCATAAATAAAATTACCATGCTCGTCTTTTTCACCTAGCTCACATAGTAAATTATGCTCTAAATCATATTCTTTTGTCCATACTTTGCTATCGTGCGATAAATTTTCGGAAATAATAGACGAAGGATATAGCGAACTATAATCTACACACGCAACCGGTTCGTCTAAGTAAATACCTGTTTTAGGTTTGAAAACGTGAGCACCTTCATAGCCTCCGCCATTTTTCTGCTTTTTAACTACAGGCATAAGAGTGTTCTTTTCTCCGCATTTTTTAGAAACATAACTTTGCAATTTAATACCTTGTCCGCGCAATAATAAGAAACTTAGCGGAACATTGCACAAATTAGACATCTCCACTTTATCTGTAATGACGTCCACTTTTAATAATAGCCAAATAACATTGTCGCAATCAGCCAAACAATATTTTCCAACTGTCCATCTATCATAATCAGAACCATTAGCAAGAGCAAATATTTCGTGAGGTGTTACGTCGTCCTTTGCTAAACCCCATTTATATTTGTAATTTGCTAAATCTAATTCTTCTGCACTGTTAATCACAAACCATTGCTCTGTTTTGTTTAGCTCAATAATCTCGTATTTCTTTCCTTTTTTGTATAAATTGGAGCTAAATCCTTGCTCGTCGAACTTAATATAACTACCCACAGCTATACCTGTTAAATTTTTAGTATTGATTTTAGTAGTATTAGTTTCGTTATTAACTTCTATACTTGTTACGTTGTCACTAATAAAATAACTTGATGTAAAGTCTAATTTATTAGAACTTAATGTAAATTCTTTCCTGAAAACGACATACATATCAATAATAATGCGTCCTGCCATTTTAATAAATTTAAGATTATATTCGCCACTTGCTAAAATGATTTTATTATTTTCTATGTCTTCACAACCCGTGCGCCAATCTTTTGAAATACAAACTTCGTCTTTATTGCGCGATAATTTGAGGAATTCTTTTGCGCAATTTAATTCGAGCGACCGCTTATACATAAATTCAAAATCAAAACCTGTAATATTATAACCCGTAATAATATGCGGATTATATTTTATTATTAGTTTTGTAAATGTTAATAATACTTCCTTCTCAGTTTGTCGCTCTAAAACAGTAACCTTATTTTCTTGTGCCCAAGACTCATATTTTTCGGGAATTTTACAACCACCTTTTACAATAATCACACGCTCATATGGCTGTTTTTCGGTATAGTTAATAAAACTCATTCCAATAAATGTAATAATGTCACCTTCTAGCTCCGGAAACCCCGTATTTTTAAATGCTTCCGTTAACTCATATAATTTTGTATTATATTCACACGAGCTATCTTTAATTAATTCGATTAAAGTAGCGTTTTTTTTATTGTAAGCTTTTACTCTCTTTTTGCGCTTAAATGCATTAGTGACCTCAATATTGTTAAGGTCGCTAGCGTCGTCATCGTCTTCTGCTTCCGCATCTTCGTCTTCTGCATCTGTGTCTTCCTCTTCTGATTCGCTTAGTTCTATAATAGTGTCATTTCCTGTCTTCTTCTTAAAGTTTGCTGGAATATAGTTTGCTAAATTATCAATTAAATTTTCAAAATTTAGCGCAGCCAAATTCTTTTCTTTTGGATAAACTTTGGCAATATAATTTAATTTATGATCTGTCAATTCAAACGCACTTAAAACCTCTTGCCCTAACATACTAATATCATAATTAGATCTAAATTCATCGCTGCAAGAATAATAATTTTCAAGGATGTTTGTAGCTAATTTTTTATAGTTCTTTATTGGAAGAGGAAAATCCCCGTGACTGCTACTCGCTTCAATATCAAAACTACAAATAGCATACTTTACCGGGGTCTCTTTTTCTTTGTATGAAACAATGTCTTCATAGTTTATACAATATTCGTAAGCACAATGCGTCGTTTTATTTGCTATTTTTTTAACTTTATGCGACGGCATTTTAATCCATCCGCTTGGAACAATTTCTTTATTGTGGAAGAATTTTAATAATGGAGGAATATCTGCTTCATATAAATAGCAGTTTGTTGTTCCTTGTTCGTCATTATATACAAAACCTTCGTCATTTAATGTTCTTTCGAATCCACTGTCTTTGCTTGTTGTATCAGTATAAAATAGTTTTTTCACTTTATTATATATACCTGTGTTTGTAAAGGAGATTTTTATAAAAGTATGCAGTTTTTTATTATCAAAACCATATAATTTTTGCCGCTTTACAAGCTTTAAGCTTACTATGCTGTCTTCGTAATAAGTTCCAACCTTTTTTTTTAAATGAGCTAAAAACGAATTTTTGCGCTGTTCATTCCATTGCTCATTTACCAAAATGTAGAAAAATGGATAAAAGTTTTCAATAATAATTGATGCTGTTTTATCTGCTTCATTAATACCGAATGCTTGAATAATAAACTTTTTGCTGTCTTTGTAAGGATTAAATTGAACATTCATTAATTTATTATTTTGCAATTCGGATTTATTGTGCCCATCGTAAGCATTGTAATCATATAATCTGAAAGATTTATGCTTTTCTGTAGCAACATTATGCTTTTCCATAGCAACATTATGCTTTTCCATAGCGTACTTATTAATATGTGTATTAAATTAATTCTATATTTTTTAAATATACAATTAATTTCAATTTTTTAAATTAAGAATAACAGCTAATTTTAACCAAATAATCTAAAAGGTGTTATAACTGGTCTAGTTGTAGTTGTAGTTGTGTTTTTAGTTCCAGCTGCTAAATTTGCTCTCAAATTTTCTATACAAGTTTGCGATAATCTACTTCGAGCACTGCTCCTTACTATATTAGCATAATTTTCATTTTTAAGAGTATTATTTGGTGTTGTAGCGTTATCTTTAGCCGAATAATGTTTAATCGCATTTATCTTATTTTTAATTAGAGCTTCATTATCATTACAAGTGTCACCAATTTGATATTGTGTAACAAAACCGCGTCCATTAATAAAATTATTATCATACGGAACAATTGATAATAATTTCGGAACATTATTCATACCTATTAATCCTTGTATCATTTTTCTTGATAAATTGCTACCATTTTTTGCAGGAATAAATGTGCTATTTGTTATAGCTGTTCTAGCTCCTGGTAAGACGATAATTGCTTTTTCTAAAGTATCTATTTCAGTATCTCGCTTGATTTCAATATTATTATATGGATATAAAAAGCTAGGATCTGTTTCTGTTGCTGGGTCGTGATAGACAAAAATACAATTTACATTTTCGAAATCGCTCCCTATAGTAAGAATAAATAAATTTACTACTTGCAAGCTATAAAAATTTATTCTACTATAAGAATTGTCATAATTTTTAATTAAAGGATAATTAAAAGGATAATTCTTAGTTAAATTCAATATATTAGAATTAGAATTGTCCTGTAAAAGTATATCTAATTTTGTTGTTGTTATAAAATAGTTTCCATAATTATAACGAACATCATAATTAACAATAGATGAATATAAATCGCTCGCTATAGTAATAGCATTATTTAAGTTATAAATAGTATTATCATAATTTAAGTCCTTAAATTTAAATCGCAAAGCATTATTCATAACTTCATAACTAGCAGTAACAATAGCACTAAGGTCTTTATTATTTATTGCTAATAAATTATTCACATTATTGATAAATGGATTATTTGTGTAATACTTGTTGCTCGAACTATTAACATTAATATACGAAAAATCTATTATTTTTGAGAGATTAAAATCAAATTGTTTTTTGTTTTTATATTCAATGTAATTGTATAAACTAGCATTGTAATTTATAGCATTGTTTATATTATTATTGTTATAATTAGTGTTTTTATAATTAAAAGTGAAATCTAATAAATAAGGATTGTTTTTACTCGTTACTAATGTATTATATTTAGTATTAGTATATGATAACAACGAAGCATTAATATTTTTTGAAAAAACAATTTTTGAAATATCGAAAATACTAGCATTTTTGGAAACTATATGAATATTATTATATAAGTCATATTGTGTTATACCTGTGATTTTTTTACCTAATGACAAAAATATTGTATTGGTTAAACGTGTTGAATTCTTATAATATGGATTATGATTAGCAATGTAAAAATTAGAACATACGTCTAATGCTCTTACATTATTTAAATATATATTGTTTTTATCGAAAATAATCTTGCTATTTGATTTTCTAGCATTCAAAATATCAAAATTGTTTGTCTTTATCATAAATGTAGTAATAGTGCTTAATCTATTATAATTAGCGTAAAGTCTATTAGCGTTTAATTGAATTGGCACACCTGAACTGTTATATAAATCAAAACTATAAGTATTTACATTTTTAAAATCTAAGGTAAGTTTGTTATATGAATATATATTAGTATTGATTATATAAGACGAGTCAAAATTTAATTTGCTAATACTTGAACCAGTTTTAATAAATAAACTTGAAAAATCGGAAGCTACATAATTTATTAGTGATATATCAGTGCTAGCATTTGAAAATAATGGAATACTTGAAAAATCACTAATTCTAAAACGTGTACTAATAAAATTTATATCACTATTTGCAAAGTTATCTTTATAAATAAAATCTTTTATACTTATGTTAAAATAATCTTTGTAGTTTGTTATATTATTAAAATAATTATTAAAATAATAATTTAAATGATAAAAAGTGGTGGAGTCGGTTTTCACTATGTTATTAAGTAAATAATTTTTTGAATTGTCGCTAGTGTTTTGATTTTTAATAAATAATATTTTTCTATTTGTATTATTAGAAGAGTGAATAAATTTAATATTATTTTTAATATTATTTTGCGTAATCATAATTGCATTAATAGTTGTCGGATTATCAGCACCAGTATTTTTTAATTTCTGAGATAATATTATTCTATCCTTATAATTAGTGTTACCATAATCGCGCTTAAAAAAAGTAGTACTATCATTAGTATTAGAGGATTGTGTTAGAATTTGTGAGCTCATATATATATTTATCCCGTGTCTTGTGTTTGAATTAGACAAAATAATATAATCTATTTTATCATTACTTATGCTTATCATACTTATAATGTAACTATAGATTTTTAATATTAAAACTATTTAAAATGTTAAAAATCTATTAATAAGATGTTTATGTTTATATTTATGTTTATGTTAATACATCTGTATCATTGAAATACCATTCTGATGATAAATAATGAGGCTTGGATTTATTAATATTACTATTTTTCTTGGTTTTAAGACTAGGTCCTTTTGATGTAATTGAATTAATTTCAAAGGTTCCAATAGAATAGTTGTAATATTTTAAGTCAGATATATTTCCTGCAAATCCCCCGTTATAATTAATATATAAATTATCGTAATTTTGTTTAACAATATTTGATAACTTGTGCCGTTTTGTTAAACTACCATTTATATATATATCAACAATATTTTGAGAGGTTGCTCTAATAACAATACCAACCCATTTTTTTATAGGTATAGCATCTACATATATGTCATCATAATATGCTTTTCCAACGCTATTATTATTATGAAATACGTTTATTCTTACTAACATACCTAATACTGGATAGCTATCCATTAAGTCATCACTATAATTACGTTTTCCTTTATATAAATATACGCCTGGAGCGTTATTTGGTCCAAATAATCCAGACCCACCTTCACCTACTGAATTGGGCGGCGAACCTTTATTAAATACGTGCATATAATCGGAGTCGTCTTTATATTCTAAATTAGTAACATAAATCCAAAATGAATAAGTAAATTCAATACCTTCATATTGATTGACACTTCTTAAAAGCGGAATAGATGTTTTTGAGCCTAATGCTTGGGTAATAGTTAAAGCTTCAGTGGCGTCTTTCATACCGCTTATAATATATGGTGTTTTTGAGGGAGATAACATAATAAATAATACTTTGCTTCCAATGTAAAATAAAGACGAAAAAATTATGATTATTGCTAATATGAAAGTTAATCTTGATATCATAGTGTTAGATGCTAAGAAATCATTTAGTGCGCTCTTTTTATCGCTTTGATATGGAATTAATGAACTCATATTTTTTTTTAAATTGTCCAAAACTCCTTCGGGTGGATTCATATTATTACTATTATATAATATTAATATTAATAATAATAATATTAATATTTTATAGAAAATAAAAAATAAATAATAAAAAATAAATAAAAAATAATATTAATGATTTTATTATTTTATAGAAAATAAAAATAATAAAAGAATAAAGAATTACAATGTAATTGTTCCTTTTTCTTTGTTATATTCGAGAAAGCTGATTTTTAATCTATATTTATTAAATATAGATGTTGCAAGTTTTGAATTAATACCTGCTTTATAAATTTTATAAGCCTCTTGTGGATTAATAGAGTGGCCTTCATAACGTATGCGTGTAATATATCCTTCAAAACCACTATTGGTACTTGAACCGGTCAATTTCATGTTTCCTATATATATATTTTTTTTAGTTTGATCTTCATTCTGGTTTTTATATAATCCGTGTAATATAAATGAATTGCGTAATTTACCGTCTAAATATACATCTAGTGTGCGAGTATCTACACTAAGAGTTAAATTGTTCCATTTTTGAACAGAAATATTAGGGATTTTATATCTTGTATAATTTGTTTGACCAGGTTGACTAATACTCTGTGCTTTGTCTAAATATGTTTCAATATCAATAAATAAATTATTTTCATATTTATCTAATGCAATATTTATATTTTTATAAACAGTAGTAGTGATGTTTGTTGGTATTGCTAATGTGCGTTTACTACTAATACCTGTTATTGGATCATCTAATCCTGGAGCAGTTATTGCAAATTCTTTATGTGACATAAATAAAATATTCTTTTCAGAAGATATATTATCACCCCAATTTTCTATATAAAACCACACACTTAACATAAAATTAGAGGAGCTTGTTTCTGGTATATCTTTAGCAAATACGACATTTTTGTTACTTGAGAATAAACCACTAACACTATTTACTCCCTGAGCTAGTTCACTGGCATCACACATAACGTCAAAAATTATATTTGTTTTGAAGAATAAGTTATTTAGTCCCCATACAAGAACTATTACAAGAACTATTATTATTATTATATTTACTATAGCCATTATAAATATATATATAAAAAATATTATAATGTTTTTATTAACACTAAAATATTTAATTTAATCTCTTAAATTAAATTAAATTAAATATTTTTTATTTATTAAAAAAGGAAAAAAATAAGGAAAAAAAATAAGAATAAGAATTGAAAAATGTGCTATTTAAAATCTCTCAATTATGTGTTATTTTTTGATAAATTGTATAATAATTCGATAGTAGATGGTGTTCTTACTTTATTATAATAATAAATTTCTTTTATGCTTCCGTGAATGCCGTCGCGTTCGCCAATAGTTATAGCATCCCCCTTAAAATAAGGTGACACGTCTTCTTTTGAACCTACTAATTTACCATCTATAAATACATCTATCATATTATTGTCATAATTTATTACAAAAAACAGCCATTTTTGGAACTTAGGATTTATCATCTCATATATTGTATCTAATTGGTCGCCTCTATTACTAATTGTTCTTGATTTTATAATTATTTTTTGCGAGCTACCATTATAATATATTACAGGTTTAAAACCATAATTGAATAAAACAGTATCTTTTGTATATGCTAGCGAGGTATTTTCCGGCTGTGGATTAAGATAAATATAGAAACTTAAGCTATAAGTATAATTATATGGAAATTTTTCTTTACTTACTATCGAATTAGAGTATGTTGTTTTAATATTAAAGGCACTATTTACATCATTAAATAGTGTAAATGAATGAGTTTTAATATTTGAACTATTAGCACTAGCGTCTTTTATAGAGCCAGAGTCGGAGCTAGTTCCTTTATCAATACCAATAGAGGAATTAAATGAATTTAATTGTTTTTTATATGCATCTTTATCCATATTAAAAGCGTCCATTATTTTATCTAATCTCTCTTCGTTGGGTTTTTTATCCTCTTCGACCGTGATGTTGGGAACGGTTATAGGTTTACTTAAGTGTGTATTTAAGTTTTGATATTTTCCTAAAGTTTTCTCTTCGTTTAAATAAAAAGGCCCACTACCTTGCAAAATATCGCTTTTATTAAATGTTCTTATAAATTTAAATAGCATAGGTAAAAAAATTAGTGACAACACTAATAATAGTAATATGAAAAATAATATATAAACGGAGGAAGGTGTTAATCTAATATCATTATTTATTTCATCTGTTAAAATAACAATTAAGCAAGGAATAAAAAATACAAAATTTTTAAATATGCATAAAAAATATTTGGCATAACTTTTTATTAAATCTGTGTATGCGGGTTTTTTGTCTTTTTCTATTTCTATTTCACAATAGATTGACCCATTGGATGATGTTTTTATAGAAAAAAGCTTAGCTATTATTGCTAATACTATTAAAAATATTAATAATAGTAATATATTTTTTGTAATGTTTAATAAATTGTCATTAACTTTGTGCAAATAGAAAGTATAGTTTAATAGGAATAATGGTAAGCTAATTAGCAACAATAAGTAAAAGAAATATTTCATTACGTTAAATAATGGACTTGTTAATGTGGCTTTTAAGTTTGGTTTATTTATAGTTGCTGAATTGTCGTCTTTGATGTCAATAATCTTTCTTGAGTTTTCATTATAAATATCCGCATATGCTGTATCACTATTGTGTTTGTTGTCTGTATCCCTCTTTCCGGGGTCATCCCAAAGTGTATGATTTCTATAAACAAAAAAAAGGAAACAATATATACTAAATCCTAGTAACACTATTGTAACTAAAATCTCATATTTACTATTTTTAATAGCAAATAGATTTTGCTTCTCATTTAAATAATAAAATAAGCATAATATTAGTATAAGTACTATGCTAATAAAATATGTATAATATTTATGTGGATTATCTTTTATTTTAAATCCATTAACTGTTTTGTCTAGTATTCTTATAAAAATAGTGCTTAAAAATGTAAAAAAATCACCTATTTTTTCACCACTAGAATTGAATAGCTCTTTAAATTTTGTAACATTAGTATTAGTATCAGATGACATAATAATATAATATAATATAATATAAAACTATATAATATTATTACTACTAACTACTAATTATTCGAAAACTATTTAAATAGCGTTATAAATTTTCGCAGGCAGTTTTTCTACCATGGCAGTCTCTGCACAATGCTTCCAAATTATCTATAGCATTTGAACCTCCATATTCAAGTTTTATAACATGGTCTACCTCAAACCACGCAGGCAATTGTTTTTGACATTGCTTACAATGCCAATTTTGAGATGCCGCTACATATTTCTTTTTTGTTTCACTTACGCTTCGCTTAGTAGAAGTATTTCCGGAATATAAAATCTTTTGTTGCTGTTTTGATAAATTGTGATTTGGATTTGAAAACGTTACTGATTTGCGAATATTAGGATTATTGTATACGTTAATGTTATTATTTAATTCTTTTGAAATAGAGCTCGACGTAAAATCAATAATTGGAGTAATAATACTTGCAGTGTTTCTATCAATAGGTAAATATTTTATATATCCATTTGAGTTTGTTACAAAGTCTTTATAATTGTTCGGATCTTTTTTTATATATAAATAAATACATAGTCCAACAAAAGCGAAAAAAACCATTTTATAATATTTTTCATATTTCTTTAGTTTTCTAAGTAACTTACCTTCAAAATATGTATTGACTAATACCAAAACTGTTATTAATAAAATAAGCAATTCTAGTTTCATAGTATTACTATTATTTAATATATAAATATATTATTAGGATTAATAAAACTAACAATACACTTCCAAAAATATATTTGTGCCTATTTTTCTTTTCATCATTCTTTTTAAGTTCTTTTAATTTATAATTTTCATAATAGTTGTTTAGAGCATCATAATATGATACTTCGGGTTTACCTAAATAGCTATTTATTTTATTATGTATAAAATGTGTCCATTTTATAAGTGATTCTCGTGAGTCTAAATAAGGTGTTACTGGATATGCATCTAAAAATTTACTAAAGGTATTTCCTATTTCGGGGACAGGTATAAATAATGGCAAATTTGTTATAAAGTCATAATATTTTTTTTTTGTGCTCTCATTTACATTTAACGGATATGACAAAGCAATTGTATATAATACAAACCAATAATGAGGACCCCAAATAATAGGGTTAAATATGCTACTATTGGTCATAATATTTTTTATATTAATATAGATTTTATATTAACAAATGTTACTAAAATAATATGTTACTAAAATAAAAAATAATATATAAAAACATAATTACATTATAATTAACAATCTATAAATCTATAAATTTATAAATGAATACAAAAAAATTTATTTTTTGTAATAATTGCGGTAAGCTGGGTCATTTATTTCATCAATGCAAAGTTCCTATAACAAGTATTGGCATTATTCCAATAAGGATTACAAAAAAAGTAAATCCACTAACAAATACATTAGAAAATGATGTTGAGATTTTCATAATAAAACGTAAAGATACATTATCGTTTGTAGATTTTATGCGTGGAAAATATTCCATAGAAGATAAAAACTATATTACAAATTTATTAAATAATATGACTGTAAATGAGCGACAATTTATATTAAACAATGATTTTGATAGTATATGGCAATATTTATGGAACTATAACACCAATAATTCTTATAAAAATGAGGAAAAAACATCTAAAAGTAAATTTATTAACTTAAAAAATGGCTATTCAAATATTTTTGAAAGCTATGATTTAGAAAGTTTGGTGAATTTATGTGATAAAAAATACATTGAGCCCGAATGGGGCTTTCCAAAAGGACGTCGCAATTATCAAGAAAAAGATATTGTGTGTGCCCTTAGAGAGTTTGAAGAAGAAACTGGATATGAAAAAAAAGATATTGCTATTATTAATAACATTGTGCCATATGAGGAAATATTTAGCGGTTCTAACTATAAATCATATAAGCATAAATACTTTATTGGTATAATTAATAACAATTATATTCCTAAGAATAATTATCAAATTTATGAAATTACCGAAATTAAATGGGTGTCTATACACAATGTATCTAATTATCTAAGAGAATATAATTATGAAAAAAAAAATATTATAAATTATTTAAATAATTTATTAAAAACTTATAAACTATATATTTAATATATAGTAAATGAATATATTAAGTAATATATTTAGTTCGAAAAAACCGGAACAAAATAAAGAAGCAGAAGCAGAGCAAGCAGAGCAAGCAGCAGAGCAAGTAGAGCAAGCAGAAGAAGAAGCAGAAGAAGCAGTAGAGCAAGCAGAAGAGGAAGCAGAAGCAGAGGAAGCAGTAGAACAAGCAGAAGAAGCAGAAGCAGAAGAGGAAGCAGAAGAGCAAGCAGAAGATGCAGAGGAAGCAGAAGAGGAAGCAGAAGAAGCAGTAGAGCAAGCAGAAGAAGAAGCAGAAGAAGCAGTAGAGCAAGCAGAAGAGGAAGCAGAAGAAGCAGAAGAGGATGCAGAAGAGGAAGCAGAAGAACAAGCAGAAGAGGAAGCAGAAGAACAAGCAGAAGAGGAAGCAGAAGAGGAAGCAGAAGAGGAAACAGAAGATGCAGAGCAATCAGAAGATGCAGAGGAAGCAGAAGAACAAGCAGAAGATGCAGAGGAAGAGGAAGCAGAAGAAGCACAAGAAGAAGAGGAAGAGGAAGCAGAAGATGCAGAGGAAGAGGAAGCAGAAGATGCAGAGCAAGAAGAGGAAACAGAAGAAGAAGAAGAAGAGCAAGACGAAGACGATGCAAGCGAAGATGAGACAGAGCAAGACGAAGACGAAGATGAAGAAGATGCAAGCGAAGATGAGGCAGAGCAAGACGAAGCAGAAGAACCAGATGAAGAAGATGCAATCGAAGATGAGGCAGAGCAAGACGAAGCAGAAGAACCAGATGAAGAAGATGCAAGCGAAGATGAAGCAGAAACAGAGGAAACAGAAGAACCAGATGAAGAAGATGCAAGCGAAGATGAGGCAGAGCAAGACGAAGCAGAAGAACCAGAAGCAGAACCAGATGAAGAAGAAGAGGATGCAAGCGAAGATGAGGCAGAGGCAAGCGAAGACGAAGCAACAGAACCAGAACTAATTGAGAATACAGACTTAGGCGAAGGAAAAAAAGTTGAACCACAAGAGACTAGTTTAGAAGAAGAGGAAACACCGGAAACAGAGGAATCAGAAACAGAGGAACCAGAAACAGAGGAACCAGAAGAACCAGAAGAAGAGGAACCAGAAGACGTTGTTTCAAGTATAAAACAGCCCGAAACAAAAGAAAAGAATAATTTATATTTAGCCTCACTATTTAGAGAGAATATAAACAAAATAACTATAGACAAATCAGAGTTAGAAGGCCTAGAAAGTGGTGTAAATACAAAAACAGATTTAAAATATTATTTAAATGCTTTAGAGTTATTAAATGCAAAAGAGTTAAAAAACCCGCTAAACAGTAACTATAAATATTTATATCCTCATCACGACGATGAATTTTTCAATATTAAAATAGCACACAATAAAGAGCTTATGGAAAATAAAATAAAAATAAATATTGACACAGATTTTGAAAAGCAAGCAAATGAAATATGCAATAAGGCTTTTGAATTAGCACCATATCAAAAATTTATAAAAAACTTTTTATCAATACATACACCATATAATGGTCTTTTATTATTTCACGGACTAGGAACAGGAAAAACGTGCTCAGCAATAGGGGTAGCAGAAGAAACCAGAAAATATTTGCAATATATGGGCTATAATGATAGAATTATTATTGTAGCCTCTCCAAATGTGCAGGAAAATTTTTATTTACAATTATTCGACGAGTCTAAATTAGAGTTGCACAATGGTTATTGGACTATTAATAATTGCGCAGGTCAAAACATATTAAATGAAATTAATATATTGCAAAAAAATTTATCACGTGAAAAAGTGATAAAAATAGTTAAAAACATTATATCAAATTACTATTTATTTATGGGTTATACACAATTTGGCAATTTAATAATGAAAAAATCCAACATTACAAGTCAGTTATTAACCGACGATCCAAATAACACTAAGCGAAAAATGCTGATTAAAAAGAAATTGCAAAAATATTTCAATAATAGATTAATCATAATTGATGAAATACATAATATACGCCAGTCTAAAGATAACAGCAATAAATTAGTGTCCAACGAATTGATGAATTTAGTTAAAAATGTTGACAATTTAAAGTTGCTATTTATGTCAGCAACACCAATGTTTAACGACTTCAAAGAAATCATTTTTTTAATAAATATTTTAAATATTAACGATAATAGGTCAAAAATAGAGCTTAAAGACGTGTTTAACGGCGACGGAAGTTTTGTTGTAAATAGTGCAGGTGAGCAAGTTGGTCTCGAATTGTTTAAAAGAAAAATAAATGGCTATGTTAGCTATGTTAAAGGCGACAATCCATTAAGCTTTCCGTTTAGAATATTGCCAAATAATTTCTCAGAAACTAGAAGCATATTTAATGCCAAATATCCCGAATTAAAAATCAACGGTGTTAGCTTAAGCGAAAAAATAGAATTATTTGATATATATGTAAATCAAATATCGCCTTACCAAGAGTTTGTGTATAATATTGTCCTCAAAAACAATATATCAAAATTCGACGAAGAGAAAATTAATGCAATGGAAACATTTGGATACACATTATTACAAAAACCATTAGAAGCGCTAAATATGGTGTTTCCTAATAGTAAATTAGAGGCTTATTTTGACGAAAAAATGGCGCTCTATGAAAATATTCAAGATGTTATTGCTAATATTAATCTTGAGGAAATAAACGGACTTGTTAACATTAGAGATATTATTGGTAAAATGGGCATAAATAATATAATGAGCTATGAAGAAAGTCAGGCACCAAAATCAAGATATGGCTATAAATTTAAAAGCGAATTTGCTACAAGTGATATATTTGATTATAATGTAATAGAAAAATATAGTACAAAGATTAAAGCTATATTAGACTCTGTTTTTAATTCGCAAGGTCCAATTATTATATATTCGCAATTTATTGACTCGGGTTTAATACCGCTAGCATTAGCATTAGAAACAGCGGGATTTACTCGCTACGGAACTAATAAATCTTTATTTGCTAGTCCTCCAAGCGAGGAATTAGATGTAAATACTTATAAAAAGAAATCGGAATTAGAGCAAGGACAGCGTTTTAGAGGCGCAAAATACGTTATTATTAGTGGAAACAGCAATATTTCTCCTGATATAGTGGGCGATTTAAAGGCTTGCACTGACACAAATAATATTAATGGCGAAATAGTGAAAGTAATACTTTTATCGGCAGCAGGAAGTGAAGGATTAGATTTTAAATATATTAGACAAATACATATTTTAGAGCCTTGGTATAATATAAATAGAATTGAGCAAATTATTGGCAGAGCAATTAGAACGTGCAGTCACAAGGACCTTCCTCTTAAATTGCGAAATGTGCAAATATATATGCATGGCACATTGTTAAATAATAATACTGAGTCGGTAGACTTATTTATTTATAGAAAAGCGGAAGAAAAAGCGAAAGTAATTGGAACAGTTACGCGTGTGCTTAAAGAGCATAGTATAGATTGTTTACTTAATTATGAGCAACAAAAATTCGACGAGAAATTTTTGAATAAAGAATTGGCTATTACTCTTTCTAATAACTCTTCAATTAACTATACTATAGGCGACAAAGCATATAGCGCTCTTTGCGATTATATGGCTGAATGCCGATATTTTTGTAAGCCTTCTAGCGAAGACTATGACAAGATATATGGCAGAAGCATAAAAATAAATAGTTCGCTATATAATGACACATTTTTGAAAACAAATAATGAGGTGCTTACAAAAATGTTGAGAGATTTATACAAAGAAAAATACTTTTATACTAAGACTGACATTATTAAGCACATTACTGCGTTTAAAGATTATCCACTAGAACATATAAACAACGCGCTCGATGAGCTAGTCAATAATGAAAACATATTTATAACAGATAAATATAATAACTCGGGAAAACTAATAAATATTGATACTATGTATATTTTTCAACCGGCCGATTTAAACACTGATGCAACATTGTTTGAGCGCACCAATCCTATACTAACTAAACCTAATGAATTAAAGGTGAATATATCTGATTCGGTCCGATTAGACGAAACACAAGCACAAGCACAAGAAAAAACGGGTCTAACTGCAAAAGAAACAAAAGACAAAAAAGACAAAAGTAGTTCACAAATCAAACTATATGCAAACCCCGATTTAGACGGTTTGTCAAATAGCAACATAACTTTGATTAAATCGCTTATAGCAGAATTAGAAAATAATTACAAATACATAATTACGCATTTTCAGCAAGTAAAAGGGGCCAAACCTATTAAAGATAACAAATATTTTTATTATGGTAAAATAATGGATATTTTGAGAGCAAAGAAAGAATTAACGCGTGACGAAGTTCATAAGCTAGCAATTCATATATTGCTTGATGACTTGGATTATAATAAGACGGTGCTACTTGCTATTTATTTATTAAATGCTAGCTACAACGAAGAAACCGATTTTAATAAGCAATTATTGAATTATTATAATTCGAAAATATTGAAAAGCACTAATGCTAAGACACAAGCTAAGGCTTTACTAATACCAAATAAAAGCGAGTTTAGGGATTATACCTTATATATGATAAAAAACGTAACTAAAAGTAAAAGTGAAAGTGAAAGTGAAAGTAAAAAACCTGATAATGTGATTTTAATTATTGGCGAATTTGAAGATTATAATGATTTTGATAAAGTTATTGAAGCCAATAAAATACCTAGTGAAAGTCTGTCTGATGTTTTAGGAATTTTAGCAGTTAATAAAAAAATAACAAAAGAATTAGTTACAGAATTCAAAATAAAAACTGCAACAAATAAAGGAGCTCGTTGTGATCAAGCAGGAAAAGCAAATACTGAAAAGATTTTTACACTTTTAAAGGTAAATGAAGACGTGCTTAATACATTAAAAGCTCTAAATCAAACATATTTTTGCGCTGCTCAAGAAATTTATTTTCGATTATATGATATGCGTAAAAATAATGGAAAACGGTGGTTCATAAATCTCTCTGATGCACTAATAAATAGTCTATAATCTATATTTTTTCATAATATAATTAATAAATAAATAATAAATAATAAATAAATAAATAATAAATAATAAATTAAAAAAATTATATAAATATAATAATTTATATAATTGAAATAATTTTAAAGATTAAATTATTAATATATATATTAGTATACTATGTCTAAAATACAAACTCGGAAAGCTATTCCTAATAAAGCGGTTTTAGATAATTCGCATATATTTATGCGTTCATTATTAACACAAAAGATTGTGTTATCTTTTAATGAAGTAAACAATAATATTTATAATATTTTAGAGGCTAAAATCAAAAGTTTTAATGAAAACAAGTGTATTAAAGAGGGGTTTATTAAAAACAATACTGTTAAATTATTGACCTATTCTAGTGGTGAATTATTTGGCAATAAAGTATTATTCGAGTGCGTATTTGAATGTTTAATTACAAATCCGGTCGAGTCGATGATAATTAATTGTGTTGCTAAATCATTAACTAAAGTAGGTGTTCGTGCTGAGTTAGTCCTAGACGATGGTTCTAGTCCCTATATTATTTTTATAGCTCGTGACCATCATTACAATAATGAAATGTTTTCACAAATAAAAGAAAACGATATTTTACAAGTTAGAATTTTGGGCCAGCGTTATGAGTTAAATGATAAATTTATTAGTGTAATTGCTGAATTAATAAGTATTAATAATTATGAAACGCTTAAAAATGATTTGCAAACTGACGATTATTTAAAGCCAAAAAATAGTGAGACACAAGATGAAAATAAATTACAAATTAAGGTTCCTAAAAGTCTTGCTCAAAATATTAAAAATTATAATTTATAATTATAAAACATTATAAAACATTATAAACATTATAATTTATTATTATATTAAAAACTATTTTTTAATATAATAATAATGAGCGTTATAATTAATAGCACTAGCGTTGAAAACGAAAATGAAAATGAAAACATTACTATTAAAAATAATTTAATTGATTCTGGAAATAATGAAAATAATGAAAATAATATGAATTCAAGCGACTTAAGTAAATTGTGCAAAGCAATTGAAGTCCTTGAAAACTTTCACCATATTGAAATAGGTAAAATTTTAAAATTAAATAATGTTTATTTAAATGAAAATAGTAATGGTATTTTTGTCAATTTAAACAAAATCTCATATAAAACATATCAGGAGATTAATAATTATATTGATTTTGTTAAAAAACAAGAAAATGAAATTAATAAAGATGAAAAATTGAAAAGAAATTTGCAAACAACTTATTTTAAAGATAATAAAGACAAATAATACTATTTATTAAATGTTAGCTCTTACTAAGGAAGAATTAATCAAAAACATTGATTTACACGAGTTTAAGCAATATATGCTATATGAATTAAATTATAAAGAAAATGTAGTGCAGCTAGCGAATAGCACAGCGAATAGCACAGAAAATAGCACAACTAATAGTATAGCAAATGTTCCAAGAAGTCAAATACAAATAAAATATACAAAAAAATTTAGTAAATATTATGAACCAATCAAGATTAATAATTCTAAAAATTTTGCTGATAAATTATTTTGGGTATTTTATAAGCTATTGCATAATTTTGCAGACAGCGATTTAGAAAATATTAATTCATTCAAAACAATGAAAGATTTCAAGATTGCAAGTGTAGAAAAGCTTAGGCTTCAAAAAAATATTTTGAAAGAATTCAAAATACAAAAAATGGTTGTGGAAGATGATTTAACAAATAATGAGAAAATCAGTTTTAAAACCTTTCACGCCTTATGTGTATTATATTTGCTAAATGTAATTGTTGTGCGTGACAATAACACATATTGTGTGCTATGCACAAATAGCGATGAAAGCGTTATTAATTTGAAAAATTATAAGCTAATACAAATTTCAAATGTTAAAATTAGTGATACATTCAATAATTTTGACGTTCAATTAGTTACCCATTATAGCGAAGAGCAACTTCAAACATTATTAAAAAATTATTACAATATTGAAAATATTGAAAAACCATTAAAAGCATTTAGTAGTTATAGTTTAAGCGATTTAACAACTATTGCTAGTAAATTAAACATTACTATTTATGACGAACACGGTAAAAAAAAGAAAAAGCAAGAGCTCTACGAAAATATATTAAAACAATTGATTTAAAGACAAGTCGCACAACTAATGGGGGGCTTTTTCCGGTTTTTTTTGTTTCTTTTTTCTTTTGTTTTTTTTGTTCCCTTTTTTATCAAAATTGATATTACTACAATATTATTAATTAATAAATAATAAATAATAAATACTATTATATATTAATTATGAGTAAAAGCAGAGTAACCAATAACACGCAAGAAACACTTAATGGCGAGCTTAGTGAGAAATTTGTAAAATATATTGACATATATTTATCCAGTTATGCGCGATTTCCTGAAAATATGCACCCCGAATTTGAAATTCGCTTTGGAACAAAAAAAATTAAAAATATAAATAAGGTAGAATTTTATAATATTATAAAAAGCCTCCTCAATTATGATTTTAAATTAAATAATGAAAGTTATCAGTTAAAAATTATGAATGCCAGCAATATGTCTAATATTAGAACACAAATAACCGGACTACCAAACATACAAAGCTATTGCAAATTAAATAATTTTTCTGGAATTTTGGACGAGCAAAATCTCTCTTTTGTTCAAAAAGACTATTTTAAAAATGACAAAGTTGTGCTATATCCGCTAGATTTCGACGATTATAATTTTCGCGTTTGTTATCAAGTAGAGCAAAACTTTGCACTAACTCATTCTTCCATTGAAGAACTAAAAGATAAATGGAATTCGATTAAAAAAGTATTTAGATACATTAAGCGTTACGAATATAAACACCCGCAATTGCCATTTTTAGTTCATTGTAGTATTGTAAAAACATCCAAATCACAAGATGGCAGATTTATTGAACAATACAATATTAAGGATTCGGAAGTGTTTAATTCATTAGAGAACTTCGAAATAGAGATTGAATTAAATAATGAATTTATTAGCTTAAATAAATTAACCGCTAGCAAAGAATTTTTATATATTAATTTGCGAAAAGTTATTAAATATATTTTAATAGGGTTGCAAGAAACCAATTATCCTGTAACAATTAGCGAGCTAATTAATGTGAGTCAAGAATATTTGAAACTAATAAAAGGAGCCGACTATAAACAACATATGACTATTAATGTTAAAGACCATATTGGCCCTTCCTCATCCACTTTACAAATGATTAATCTACTACCTGAGTCGGAAATAAACGATAGTAATAGTTCTATTCCTAATATTAGAAACAATTATACAGTAACAGATAAGGCGGACGGAACTAGAAAATTATTGTATATAGCACCCGATGGGAGAATATATTTTATTCCTAATACTGTAAATTTACAGTTTACAGGATGCTATACCGAGAAAAAAGAGCTTTATAACACTATTATAGACGGAGAACACGTTTTACATAATAAAAAAGGCGAATTTATAAATATGTATGCTTGTTTCGATATATATTATTTAGGTGGCAAAAATGTTACAGGACTACCATTTATTAAATTACATAATCAGGCAGTTGTTGCTATTGCAGATGCTAATGCAGATGCTAATGCAGATGCTAATTCTAAAAAAGAAGATAAAACTAAAAGCATTAAAGAAAATACTCTTGCATATCGTCTTAATATATTAAGCAGTGCTATTAAAATAATAGAACTAAAATCAGTTACAAACAATCCAAATATCCACCTTAGAATAGTTGTCAAGAAATTTTACGGCACTGCTATATTTGATGGTTGTGCTACAATTTTAAATAATATTAAAGAAGGATTATACGAATATAATACCGATGGATTAATTTTTACACCTGCAAATACCGGTGTTTCAAGCACCCAAACCGGTATAGTCGCTCCAAATTATAAAAATACGTGGCTACAATCGTTTAAATGGAAACCACCCGAATACAATACTATTGATTTCTTGGTAAAATTTAAAAAAAATGAGTTTGGAGCAAATTATGTAGGCACGTTAAATAGTGAAGGGCAAGATTTAACTTCATATAACCAAATACAGAGCTATTATACATTAATATTAAATGTTGGATTTGACGAGAAAAAACACGGTTACATTAATCCTTATAATGATATTATTAACAACAGCATTAAGCGTTATAATAAAGATAGCTATGCAAATAATTATAAACCAGCGCGCTTTTATCCTACTAATCCTAATGATGTAAATGCGGGATTATGTAATATAATGGGTAAGTTAGACGAGTCTAATAATCTCAAAATTTATACAACCGAGGGCGAAGAAATCGAAGACAATACTATTGTTGAGTTTGCTTATAATGTTGCTAAACCCGATTTCTGGAAATGGGAACCTCTTCGCATTCGTTATGATAAAACAAGCGAATTGCGCTCTGGAGGTAAAAATTTCGGCAATGCTTATCATGTAGCTAATGCAAATTGGCAATCAATACACAATCCCGTAAGCGAAACAATCTTAACAAGTGGGAACGGTGTAACAGTAAATAATGATGATGATGTTTATTATAATAAAATTTCTAAAACGTCTGAAACGAAGTCACTGCGCGATTTTCATAATTTATACGTTAAAAATATGTTGATTACTAAAGTATCAAGGTCGGGTTATTCGCTAATAGATTATGCAGTAGGTAAAGGCGGTGATTTACCTAAATGGATTGCAGCTAATCTTAATTTTGTGCTGGGTATAGATGTTAGCAAAGATAACATTGAAAATAGATTAGACGGTGCTTGCGCGCGCTTTTTAAATTATGCGCAACAATTAAACATTATTCCAAAGGCGCTGTTTTTACACGGAAACAGTATTTTAAATATTAAAGATGGGTCTGCCTTTTACGATGATAAATCAAAACAAATTAGCAAGGCGCTTTTTGGCGAGGGCACAAAAAACGAAGTTTTATTAGGAAAAGGCGTGTATAACAATTATGGTATTGCAAGTAACGGATTTAATGTTAGCTCTATCCAGTTTGCTATTCATTATATGTTTGAAAATGAAGCAAAATTAAACGGATTTATTAAAAATGTAAAAGAATGCACCGCATTAGAAGGCTATTTTATTGGAACGTGCTATGATGGGCAGAAAATCTTCAATATGTTAAATTCTTTAAAAATCAATGAATCTATTAGCATATTTAAAAATAAGAAAAAAATATGGGAGCTTACTAAAAAATTTGAAGCTAATGATTTTATTGACGATGAGACATCGCTAGGTTATGGAATTGATATTTATCAGGAAACAATTAACAAAACCTTTAGAGAATATTTAGTAAATTATAAATATTTATTGCGAGTTATGGAAAATAATGGCTTTGTATTATTAACAGAAAGCGAATATAAGCAATTAAATCTACCTAATTCAATGGGTAATTTTGAGCAATTATATAATTTTATGAAGATGGAAGTGGAAAGAACTCCGTATTTGGCGAAAAAATTAGGCAGTGCATTAGATTTAAGCGACGAAGAAAAACAGATTTCATTTTTAAATAATTATTTTATATTCAAAAAAATAAGGAATGTAGAATATGACCCAGATGAACTAGTAAGCAAAAAACAAAATAATAAAGAACGCGAGGCTGTTCAAGCTTCTATTAAAGAATTTGATGATGTTGATAAAAATTTGGAAACAACTATAAAAGAAAACATTGATTTAAAATCTAAAAAATTAGCTGAAAAATATTTGCAAGAAAATCAAATTTTAGAAGATGCGCTGGTTGAAGGGGTGAAGCCATCTGTTAAAATTAAATTGTCTGTCGATGAGAAAATAAAATTGGCAGAACAAACAAAAAAACTTAAACTTGAAGAAAAACTAAAAAGCCAACAAGAAAAGCAAGCATTAAAAGAACTTGAGAAATCTAAAAAAGCAGAAGCTAAGGAAAAATTAAAAAGTCAAAAGTCAAAACTAACATAAAGAAAACATTAAATATTTATATATTTTTTATAATTATATAAACATTTAAAACTAGTATATGTTAGTAGCAAAAGCAAATTTATGACATATATCAACTTACCTAACTTGAACAACTTAAATTTAGATTTTAATATTATTTATAAAAATGATAAAACGCATTTAAAAAACAACTTAGAAAACAATGACATTTTACTGTGTAACTCATTACATCATTATTTGCTTATTTTAAAACAATCTATAGACGAATATTACGAGTATTGGGATATTATGAAAAAAATTACTAATCCATATGAATATATACATACTATTGTTCCTAATCATAAATGTTCGCTATGTAAATATAAACCACTATCTAGATCTTTTTTTAAAATGATTGAAATGATAAATACATTCGATTTTTTAACAGATAGAAATCCAATACAATCATTTCATTTGGCAGAAGGTCCTGGTGGATTTATTGAAGCTTTTAATTATAAAAGAAAAAATCCTGCTGACATTTATTATGGTATGACTTTAATAAATGATAATAGTAATATTCCATCGTGGAAAAAAGCCTCACATATATTGAATTCTAATAAAAATATTAAGTTAGAATATGGTGCCTCTAAAAACGGTGACCTATTTTTAAAAGAAAATTTGCTTTATTGTAATAAGAAATATGCTAAGTGTATGGACTATATAACAGGTGACGGAGGTTTCGATTTTTCATCGGACTTTAATAATCAAGAAGACATATCTTTCAAATTAATATTGTCGCAAGTTTTTTATGCACTAATTATGCAGAAAAAAGGCGGTCATTTTGTGTTAAAGATTTTTGATGTGTTTAAAATAAAAACGGTAGAAGTAATTTACTTATTATGTAATTTATATGAAAATGTATTTATATTTAAACCAAATACAAGCAGAAGTGCTAATTCTGAAAAATATATTATTTGTAGAAATTATAAGAATAATAATAAAAGAATAATTTCAAATATTATTGAGAATTTTGATATACTAATCAATCAAGTTGAATCTATTCATAGTTTATTTAATATACATTTTAATCAATTATTTATTACTAAATTGCAAGAAATTAATGCTATTTATGGGCAACAACAATTAGAAAATATTAAAAATACGTTGGGTTTAATACGCGAACTAAAAATGTTAAATATTGAATATAATTTACTTAATTATAATAATTATAATGGAATTCTGAAATATTTAAATATATCAAATAAAATATATTTACACTCCATTGAAGAAATATTAATAGAAAAAAACAATAATCACAATACTAATACTAACATTGATAATATTAATGGTAATAATGATAACAATGATAACAATGGTTGTGAGGCAATTGAAACATTAACTATAGAGGATAATTTAGATATTGATTTAGTAGATTTTGAACATTCTATAATTAGTACTAATTTTAAGACTTCTAAAGAATATAATATAAGCGCAAAAGAAATTCTTGTAAATAAATATTTTAATAAATTGAATATGCTAATAAATATTAATATGCAAAAATCTATAAATTGGTGCAAAAAACACAACTTTAGTGTAAATAAGGAATTTTTAAGTGAATAAATTTTTAAGTATATAAATTTTTAAGTATATTAAGAGTTTATTTTAATATGTTAATTCGTTTGCGACGAATATTTGATTTATCATCTATACAACCATAACATAGTGGAGATTGCAAAATTTTAGTTAGTTCATTGCATTCGTCTAATGGCATAGTAGGCGGACAATTATTAATATTTGATTTACTAGCAACGCAGTCTCCGCAATTATATTTTAAACTTGCGATTCGAGCACTTGATGTTATTGGACCTTGAGTTTGGTATTTAGTATTAGATGGATTAAATTTAATAGCACATGCACTAGCATTATAACAATTCATAGCTAGTCCACCATTAGCAACAGTACTGAGTGGTAGATTTTGAGTAAAGGTTTTATTATGTTTATATAATAGTTCTTTATGAGATGATGAATAATCATTAGAGAGATTTGTAGTAGCCGATTTAATTACTAGCGCTGACGCATGTAATGATGTACATACTACTTTATTTAAAGACGGATCATAAAATTTGTCACTAGACAAAGTAGTACAATCAACATTATTTTGTATATATGTTAATACACCTGAATTTGTTTCATTATTTTTTAAATTTTGTGTTACAATGTTATTTCCGGGCTTGTCCATGCTTCCTATGAAAGAAAGATTGCTAAAGGTATTTTCTTTCGAACTATTAGTCACATATTGTTTTCTATAATGCTTTATAGGGTTTGCATTAAATTTGTATTTTTTTACCGGACATTCTTCGCTCCACGGAGCAATTATATTAGTATTGTCCGGTATTTCATTTTTTATATTTTTAGGAATAATTGTTACATTGTTATTTGATGAGGCTTTCCACGATATATTCGGTTGTAACTGAGTAAAATATAGTTTCATTTTATATTATATAAATAAATAATATAAAATAATTATAAAATTAATATAAAATTAATATAAAATATATGAAGAGAAAAATACAAACTAATTTTAAAAGTTATCAAAAAATATTGCTACTAATATTAATATTGCTAGCAACACTATTATTTGGTTTCATTAATGGTTCTTATATTACTGTTGAAGGGCTTCTTATTAAAGTAAGTGATGAAAGTAATGAAACATCAGTAGCCCATCATAAAGCGGCAGCTATTAACAGAAGCAGTGGCGATGCACAAATGTCACAAGACCAAGAGGACAACTATACAATAAATGCTGCTATAAATAGATAAATAATGTATTCTATTTATTAACTATATATATAGGTTTATAATATATTAATATATTTTAAATACTTATATATATATAATTAAAATGGCTACTGCTGCTGAAATTGCTGCTACTAATGCTGCTACTGCTGCAGCTTTTTCTGCTACTGCTGCTACTTTAGCTGCTGCTGCTACTACTGCTAATCCAAATATATGTATTTCTGATAAACCTTTAGGTATTCAACATCCATATTCTTATTGTGTTAAACCAAGTGAAGAAATGGTTCCTGGTTCAATTCAACCAGATGGAAATAATATGAATAATACAAGAAATGTATTGACTGGTATATTTAGTTATATAGATTATTTGACATTAAATGCCACTCCTGGAACAGCTGATGTATGTAAGGATGCTGGCGGTAAAGGAATTATTGGTAACAAATATTTTCTAAGAACAAATATAAAATGTAGAGCAATAGATGAAGCAGGAGCAACAATTTCAGGTGACCATTATTTACACAAATATATAGATAATGCTAGCACTATAGGAGGTTTATTAACAGGTGGAAGACCTCAAAATGATGTAAATGGACTGATTCCATCAACCTTTGCAAGTGCTGGGAAAATTGGCGGTAATGTGATGGATATAATGACTGCATTTTCGGGAGACACTAATCCATATTGTATGAAAGTTAAAATGAAATGCCATGTAATTAATTCTGAAAATGAGGCTACCAATTATAAAGGTTTTAGTCCAGATGCATATTTGAGTTTAGACGATATAAGAGACATTAAAGATGAATCACTTTTTGAACCCAGAAAACCAATAATACCTGATATTCCAGAAACTACTACAGAAGAATTTACAACAAATACACCTGATGCGAATATTAATAATATAATTAATAATATTATATATCAAAATACTGATAAAATACAAAGTGTAACAGAGCTTGAAAAAGCAATAAACCAAATTAATTTTCAAGATGAGTTTTTAATAAAAACCTATTATGTTGGATTTTCTATTTTATTAATAATTATAATATTCAAATTAATAAATAAAAAATACTAAAAAATACTAAAAAATACTAATACTTAATTTATAAAATTATATACTAAATTATTTGCATTATTATTTGTAATTTCACCAGCTAAAATACTATCTTCGTATAATTTTCGCAATACATCATTTGGTGCCTGTGAGCCTAACTTTATAAGATTTTTAGTGCGTAAATAATTTTTTACTTCTTGAATAGGTTGTTGCTTTAATTGACTAACTTCTTGTTTAATTCTTTTTTGTGTTTCTCTGTTTTTAATCAATAGACCTATATGTCTAGCACCGTTCTTTTTCCCTAAAGTATATTTGTATGTTCTAGTTGTTCTATTTATTTTTGGAATATGTAAGCTAATAGTATCATCTTCTGATGATTTTAATATTTCTGACTCTGTTGTGCTAGTTTCCGAGAGATTACTAGCATCAGAATATACGCTAGGTTTTGCTTGTAACTCTTGTGATTGTATTTGTATTTCATTTAATTTTGTTGGTTTTGTTGGCTTAGCTTGTAACTCTTGTGTTTGTATTTGTATTTCATTTGGCTTTATTTGTAATTCTTGAGTTTGTATTTGTAATTCTTGGCTTTGGGGCTTAATTTGTAGCTCTTGTGACTCAGTTTCTATACTAGTAATTGGAGTAGTGTCACATTGATTATCTAATGTTGCAGTTTTACATTCATAATATTTATTATTGTTTAAATCAATGATTAGCCTTTTTCCGGAGCCCTGATTATTATTTTTTTGTGTTTTGTTTAGTTCTTTTAATGTAGGCTTTGAACCGTTTTTTAAGCAACCATAACTAGGCTGTTTAGCATTATTATACATAATGCTATCTTTTGGTATTTCTATATTTACATCTATTGTTGATGTAACTGCTTTTGATGTTTTGTTACGTTTTTCCTTCTTTCTTTTTGATAGGTCGTGTAAAAATGTGAGAGATTTATTAAATTCTCTCTCAAAATCGCTATTTTCAAATTCACTTTTGTCAAATAAGTTATTTCCATTTGCTAATTCTTCATTATTCTCTCCTTTATGTGTTTCTAATTCCTGTTTTTTTTGATAATCTTTTACTCTTTTTAATAATTCCTTTTTTAATTTATTACTTTTTAATGAGTTAATTTTAGTGTCTAGTGGTTTTATTTTTCGCTCCCTTTTTTTTAAACTTTTTTTACTGCCATTAAACTTGAATAATTCTGGATTTATTGTTAATATTTTTTGTGTTGACATACTTAATTTTATAGTATTATTTAAAATATTGCTAATATTTTAATTAATACTAATTAACCAAATTTTATAAAAAATTGATTTAATTATTAATCAAATCTCAATATTTCATAACAGTTATGAATTCTGATATCCCTAAATCGGAGATGGAGATGCTTTCTAATTCGGATTCGATTCCTTCTAAAGAGGAAACTTCTAAAGCAGAAACTTCTAAATCAGAAATTCCGTGGATTCTTATTGAATCGTATTTTAAGCATAAACATTTAAAACAGCTAGTTAAGCATCAATTGGAGTCATATAATTATTTTGTAAATAATCAAATTCAACAAACGATTGAAATGTTTAATCCGCTATTAATAGTTTCTGATCACGATTACATTAAAGAACACAATTTGCATAGATTAGAAATTGAAATTACATTTGAAAATTTCTCAATATATCGCCCTCAAATTTATGAAAATAACGGTTCAACAAAGATTATGTTTCCACAAGAAGCCCGATTGCGTAATATTTCATATTCGTCAGCAATGACTATTGATTTAAATATTAAATATACTGTTCGCAATGGCGAAAATTATAAGAATGTTTTAAATTATCAAAAAAAGATTAAAAACGTTCATATTGGAAAGCTGCCTATTATGTTAAAATCTGATTTGTGTGTGTTAAATCAATACAAACATTTAGACCACAATGAAACAGGCGAATGCTATATGGATCCAGGAGGGTATTTTATTATTAACGGCTCAGAGAAAACTTGCATTAGTCAAGAACGCGCAGCCGAAAATCAAATTTATTGTTTTAACATCGAAAAAAATAACAATAAATGGTCTTGGAAGGCCGAAATGAAATGCATTCCTGATTGGAAGTGTATTTCTCCTAAACAAATTACGATGTATATTGCGTCGAGAAATAACGGATATGGAAACGCTATTTATTTACAAATTCCACGCATTAAAATTCCTATTCCATTATTCATAATTTTTAGGGCATTCAACATTATTAGCGATAAAGAAATTTGCGAGCTAATTATGTTAAATATTGCTAATGAAAATATGAAAAAAATGCTGTTTGCACTAAAAGCATCTATTATTGATGCTAATAAATGTATGACAAAAGAATCGGCCATTAAGTTTATTGTAAATAACGTAATTTATACACCTATGAATATGGATAAAGAAACCGGTTCAAAGAAGAAATACGACTTTGCGATGGAAGTATTAAGCAATGACATATTTCCTCACTGCAAGACAGAAACACAAAAAATATATATGTTAGGCTATATGACAAATATGTTACTACAAACCTCGTTTGGTTGGTTGCAAGAAAGTGACCGTGACTCGTATATGAATAAGCGCATCGATTTAACAGGACCTCTATTAAATAATTTACTACGTAACTATTTTAATAAACTTGTTAAAGATATGAAAAAACAAATTATTCGTGAAATAAATAGTGGTTCTTGGAAATCGAATGATGACTATGAAAACATTATTACAAAAACGAACATTTATAAGATTATTAAGTCTACTACTATTGAGCAAGGGATAAAACGCGCCTTAGCTACTGGTGATTTTGGTATTAAGCAAATTAATAGCAACAAGGTCGGTGTTGCTCAAGTGTTAAATAGGCTTACCTATTTATCAAGTCTAAGTCATCTTAGGCGAGTCAATACACCTATTGACAAAAGCGGAAAGTTAGTCCCTCCGCGACGTCTCCACAATTCGACTTGGGGATTTTTATGCCCTGCAGAAACACCAGAAGGGCAATCTGTTGGTGTTGTTAAAAATCTAGCGTATTTATCGCATATAACTATTAATTCTAACAGCTCAGGACTTTATGATTATATATTACCTATTATTCAGTCGCTCGACACTTACGACGGCTCATATAAAGATTTAGACGACTATGCTAAAGTATTTATTAATGGTTCGTGGGTTGGGATTACAAATGACCCCGAAAAGGTGTATATTAACTTAAAGGATAAAAAATATAAAGGTATTATCAATATTTATACTTCTATTATATTTAATAGCAAACTTAAAGAAATTCGAGTTTGTAATGATGCTGGGCGTATTACGCGCCCATTATTAAAAATTAAACACAATGAAGTGCTATATACAAATTCGATTATTCAAAAGATTAAAGACGATGAACTAACTTGGGATGATTTGGTTGTAGGAATTAAGTTAGAAGACTCAATTATTGAGTATGTAGATTCATACGAACAAAATAATGCAATGATTGCTATGAAAACTGCTGATTTAGCTAATAATAATTGCAATAGCAACAATAGCAATAGCAACAATAGCAATAGCAACAATAGCAATAGCAATAGCAACAACATTTATCATTATAGTCATTGTGAAATTCACCCAAGCACTATATTTGGTATTTTAGCATCGTGTATTCCTTTTCCAGACTCTAATCAATCACCTCGTAATACATATCAATCTGCTATGGGTAAACAGGCTATTGGAATGTATGTAACTAATTATGACAATCGTATGGACAAGACCGCATATGTATTAACATATCCAATGCGTCCGCTTGTAGAAACGCGTATAATGAATATTATCAAATTAAATAATATTCCATCTGGTCAGCAAGTAATTGTAGCTATTGCTAGTCACAGTGGATACAATCAAGAAGACTCCTTATTATTTAACAAGGGTTCTATTGACCGAGGCCTATTTTTAGCAACCATTTATCATACAGAGAAAGATGAAGATAAAAAATTATTTGGGACAGAAGAAGTCAGATGTAAGCCAGATAAAACCAAAACAAAGAATATTAAATTCGGTAATTATGATAAATTAACTTCGCAAGGAATTATGAAAGAAAACACGCTAATTGAGGACCGCGACATTATTATTGGTAAAGTAATTCCGATTAAGGAAAATAAAAACGATTTTACAAAAAGCGTAAAATTTAGCGATGGTTCTATTTCGCATAGAACACAAGAAGAAAGTTATGTAGATAAGAACTATATTGAAACAAACGGAGATGGCTATAATTTTTGCAAAGTCCGTATTCGTAACTTTAGAAAGCCGGTAATTGGAGATAAATTTTCAAGCCGTCACGGACAAAAAGGAACAATTGGCAATATTATTCCAGAAGAAGATATGCCTTTTACAGCAAGCGGATTAAAACCGGATATCATTATTAATCCGCACGCTATTCCAAGTCGTATGACAATTGCGCAGTTAAAAGAAACGCTGTTAGGCAAAGTTTTACTCGAAATGGGATTATTTGGTGATGGAACTAGTTTTGGAGAATTCGACATTTCTAATATTATTGATAAACTCAATGATTTAGGATATGAATCAAAAGGAAATGAGCTAATGTATAATGCGCTCACTGGCGAACAATTAACAATGAATATATTTATTGGACCTGCATTTTATCAGCGTCTTAAGCATATGGTAAATGATAAACAACATAGTAGATCTATTGGTCCTATGGTTAATTTAACTCGACAACCTGCTGAAGGTCGTTCGCGTGATGGTGGTCTTAGGTTTGGAGAAATGGAACGCGATTGTATGATTTCACACGGTGCCTCTCGATTTACAAAGGGGCGAATTTATGATGCCTCTGACGCATTTAGCGTATTTGTATGTAATAAATGCGGATTGATTGCTTCATTTAATAATAAAGAGCATATTCATTATTGTAATACTTGTGGAAATAGAAATGATTTTAAATACGTGGAAATACCGTATGCTTGCAAACTTATGTTTCAAGAATTAATTACGATGAACATTGCTCCTCGAATTATGTGTGAGTAAATTTGTTATTTAATTAGCTATTTTAGCTATTTATAAGATTAATAATTTAGTAATATTTTTTTTGTTTTATTTTAGTTTTATTTTTTTGTTTTATTTTTTTGTTTTATTTTTTTGTTTTATTTTTTTGTTTTATTTTTCTTATATTTTATAAAAATAAAATATAATATATATAGTAATAATATATTATGATTTTTGATAAAAACTCACTAGGCGGAAAATCAAATATTGGACAGCCTATGTTACACGGTTCAATGGATGGTGGTGGCGATAGGGCATTAAGTCGCAAATATTTATCACGTGCCTTTGGTAATATGTATAATAAAGGTCTAGACACCTCTCCATTACTTTACAACAATAATGTATTAGGACCTTTTAGAACTGCTTATAACGCTGGAGATGTTATAACAAATAATAATGTTGCAACAAATATTATTTACGGACAAGAGTCTAATCAAGTAGGTGGAAATAATTTGTCAAGACTACAAGTTAGAGGTGATGGAATAAGTGGTCAAAACGGAATAGCAATGTATTCTGGTAATCCTAAATTTGTTCACGCTGGTTCCGATTACATAAGATTTAAGAAGTTACAAGCATTAAATAAAAATTTTAACGATTGGACTTATGGAGGTGCTAGTAATTCTCAATCACAACACGCCATTAATAGAGTTAGAAAATAAATGATTAATAATATATATATATTTTTAATTAGCTAAGTTTATAATATTTTTATATTTTTAAATATTATAAAAATGGAAGGCGTGTCTAATGATGAAGTTGTTATAGAAGAAGTTTCTCCAGTTGCTCAAGAAGTTGTAGTAGAAGTTGCTCCAGGGCCAGAAGTTGCACTTGACGTTGTAGAAGAAGTTGCACCAGAAGTAACACCAGAAGTTGCACCAGAAGTAACGCCAGAAGTAGCGCCAGTGCCAGAAGTAACGCCAGAAGTAGCGCTTGACGTTGTAGAAGAAGTTGCACCAGAAGTTGCACCAGAAGTAGCTCCAGAAGTTGCTCAAGAAGTTGCGCCAGAAGTTGCGCCAGAAGTTGCGCCAGAAGTTGCGCCAGAAGTAACACTTGACGTTGTAGAAGAAGTTGCTCCAGAAGTTGCGCCAGAAGTTGCGCCAGAAGTAGCGCCAGAAGTTGCGCCAGAAGTTGCTCCAGAAGTAGCGCCAGAAGTAGCGCCAGAAGTTGCTCCAGAAGTTGCGCCAGAAGTTGCGCCAGAAGTAGCGCCAGAAGTAGCGCCAGAAGTAGCGCCAGAAGTAGCGCCAGAAGTTGCGCCAGAAGTTGCGCCAGAAGTTGCGCCAGAAGTTGCGCCAGAAGTAGCGCCAGAAGTAGCGCCAGAAGTAGCGCCAGAAGTAGCGCCAGAAGTTGCGCCAGAAGTTGCTCCAGAAG